>TARA_R110001592_G_scaffold257724_12_pt1 | contig 9942 bp, 8 predicted proteins | sample TARA_R110001592 | Tara Oceans TARA_R110001592 (sample SAMEA4398387) | marine metagenome | biome: Polar Biome; feature: [SRF] surface water layer (ENVO:00010504); material: water (ENVO:00002006), including particulate matter (ENVO:01000060) such as... | depth 5 m | reverse complement strand
CGCCATTATTATGATCTCGACCTTTTTAAGTTTCTACTTCTTTCAGTATCGATTATATCAGGATCATATTGAAATACGCTCTGGCGTAATTTCAAAGAAATACGTTAATTTACCCTTTGCTAAAATTCAAAACGTAAAACTAGAGCAGCCGTTGTATTATCGACTATTCGGTTTTACCTGCCTCCAGCTTGATACTGCAGGCTCCGCTATGCAAGAAGCTAAAGTCGTCGCTTTAAAAGTAGACTTTGCCGAACAACTTAAAGTAGAAATTTTAGCTCAGCATAAAATAGCAAGTTCAACAGTCGCCGATGCCGAGACCGAAACAGTTAATGACTTAGCATCTAAGGATCAAAACAACGAAACTATTTTAAACACACGTAGTATTACAGACCTTATTATTCATGGCTTAACTAACAACAGAATCTGGATTTTCCTCGGTGGCTTAGCACCATTTTTTGATGATTTTGGTCGCTATATTGTTGAATTTTTTAATGGCTTAGGTATCGACCTTGAAAAATTCTTAACGTTTGCTGATAAACCCATGTGGCAAGTTGGTTTATACGCACTGACCTTAACTTTTATTATTTTATTACCTTTTACCTTATTTTCTATCGCCGGTTCTATTATTACTTTTTACCAGTTCACCTTAAGTAAAGTCGACGATCGTTATATTCGCCGTAGTGGTCTGTTAACCAAGTATGAAGTGATCATGCGGTTATCCCGCCTGCAAATGGTAGTTCGTCAACAAGATTGGCTTGATGTGATACTCAAACGAATTAACCTTAAATTTGAGCAAAGCAATAGTGCTTTAAATCAGTATCAAGCGAGTGCAGAAAATAATCGTATTATTGTTCCATCAATTAATCCTAGCGAATGTTTGGCGTTGGTTAACAACGTATACCCAACTAATAAAATGATGACTGTTGATTATCAAAGCATTAGTAAACGCTTTCTTTTGCGTAATCTTGGCTATATTCTCACCCCGATATTTATTTCACTGTTAGTCTTTTTCATCACTGTTGATAAAACTAATTTATTAATGGCTATAATTCCGGGTTATTTATTTGTTGGTTTGTTAATTTTTATGCGTTGGTTTCGTTGGGGCTATGCTAAAGATGAAGATTTTATTTATATCCGTAAAGGTTATTTTGGCGTCGACTATTACTGTTTTCCTATTTTTAAAACTCAACAAGTTCAGTTTAAACAAAGTTGGTTTCAAAAGCGCCACCAACTCAGTTCAGTAAGCATAGTATTAGCGGCAGGCGCTCAAGATATTCCTTTTATCAAACAAGAGTTTGCCTACCAATTACTTGATAATGCACTTTACCAAGTAGAAAGCAGCCGCAAATCTTGGATGTAACTAAGAGATGAACAGCACTAAAATATTCATTATCGGCTTACCTCGCACCGGCACCACCAGTATTTGTGCCGCTATGCTTGAACTCGGCTATACCGTCGCACACACAGCTTATACGCAAAAAACTTTTGATCATGCACAAGTGATCGCCGATACGCCCATTTTTGCTGATTTTAAACGTCTAGATACATTTTACCCTAACAGTAAATTTATCTATTTGTCCCGTGAGTCACAAAAATGGTTACCGTCGATTAAGCAATTACTTCAACGAATGTATATCAATGTCACCCGAGATGATGGTGGTTTTAATACGATCATTAAACGCTGTTACCAGAGTACATTTTCACCTTTTACGTCAGATAATATTGAAGATGATAATTTTTTATCATTATGCTACCAGCGGCATAAGAGTGAGGTTGGGCAATATTTTATTGCTCGCCCACAAGACTTACTGACTATAGATGTTAGCGAGTCAGACAGTTATCAGAAATTACTCAACTTTTTATCTTTAGCGCAAGGAAATGAGTCGGCAAGCTTTGAGCGGCTCAATACGGGTGGCAAAGTGACCGCCTGGAAAGATTTAATCAATAAAAATAAAATAGCGTCGACCAAGAATGGTCGAATAAGTTTACTAACTTATTTAGATGTATCAGGCGAATAACAACAGCACGTTGAGCTCTATAATAAAGTCAACATACTGCTTTTTCTAAACGTTACAAAGCTTCAATTTCAGCGAGTGCTTGACTAAACTCGGCTAAATCTAACTCAACATATGTATTATCATCTGTATCACTAGTTTCTTCTTGCCAATTAATACCAACAATAACGCCGTCTTCACTAAGGTCTTCTAACCAAAATTCCAACCAGTCACTTAAAGTTATTTTAGTCGGTACATATTCCTGCCATTCATCAACACAATGCTTCTGAGCGAGTTCTTGGCTTGACCATAATGGCATAACTTCAGTGTTTTCAAAATTAATAGAGTCAAGTACCACCCAATCTTCTGCTGACTTTTCTTGCAGTGCCCAGAACGATTGGTTGTTTTTAACGTCGACTAAAAAGGTGCTTAAGATTGTTGAATTCATGATTATTGGTATCAATTAATTAATGAGCAGTCTTTAATTATCTCACACCATCTCATTTGCTAATATAACAATTTATTGTAAAAGTATAAAAAATAAGCAAGTATGAATGAATATGGAACAATAATAATAAAAATACTATATGACTGAAGAAGTTAGATTGAAGACATTAAGCATTGATGAATTAGAAATTGGTATGTTCGTTACCACCGTAATGCTTAAACACAGCAAAACAAAAGTAAAAAACCAAGGCAGAGTTAACTCTCAAAGCACAATAATGTCTTTAAAAAAACAAGGCGTTACTCAAGTTATTATCAAATTTGAGTCTGATAAGGAACAAAATAAAAATTTAACAGCTAAAGAAGAGAAATTATCAACTGCAGAGTCAGTGACTTTACCTTGCTCATTAAATGAAGAATTTTCACGTTCGTGTGAAATCTATGATGATAGTAATAAAAAAATTCAAGATTTATTCAACCAAGCAAAAAGTCAAAAAAATCTATCACCACAGGCAATCAGTTTGCTCGCGTCAGAGATAACCAATTCGGTTATTCGTAATCAATATGCCATAACTATTTTAACGCGTATTCGCCATCACTCTACCTATCAATGGGAGCATGCCACTAACTGCGCCATCTTAGTCTGTGGCTTTGCACTTTTCCTTGGCTTAAATAAAGAAACCGCTGAAAAAATGGCATTAGGCGCTTTATTACATGATATTGGTGTTGCAAAAATACCCAAAGGGATCATTGAAAAACCAGATAAACTAACAATTAATGAAATGGATATTGTTAAAAAACACCTTGCATGGGGACATCAGCTTTGTAAAAAAGATGGCTTTAATGATCCTATTATTATGGATATGTTGATTAATCACCATGAACGATTAGATGGTTCTGGCTACCCTAGGGGTTTAAAAAAAGAAAAACTTTCTAAACTTGCTCGTATTACTGCAATTATTGATGTTTATGACGCTGTAACAGGTGATAAAGCTTATAAAAAAGGTCAACAACCCATTAACGCGTTACGTTATTTATTAGCAGAAAAAGGCAAGTTTGATCAGCAACTTGTTCAACAGTTTATTAAATATTTAGGTGTCCATCCAGTGGGCTCACTGGTTAAACTATCAAATGATAAAATAGCCATTGTAGTTGAAGGCAACAGAGCTGACCCGCTAAAACCTAAAGTAAAAATTTTTTATAGCTTAAAACTCCAAAATTATATTAATTCAAAAGATTGCGACCTTTCACTTGTCGCTATTACCATCGTTGGCTCGGCCCGAGCTGAAGACTATAATATTAACATTGCTAAAGTGATACACGACATTGCCAATAAAGCCTAACGTACCTTAAATGTCCTTTTTTAGGCAAAAAAAAGCCGCGTAAGTTACGCGGCATAAAAACATTTGTAAGGGAATAACAAAAGTTTGGTAAGAGCATCGCCCTTAAGAACTAGAGTAATTATACTAATAAACTATTTAATGTAAACACCATACACTAATAAAATTGAAAATTAGCACAATTTTATTTCAAATATCATCTTAATAGTTATTAATAAGCCCTTTTAAACGGTGCTAATCAGTTAATCTTCTTGATAAGACAATAAAAAGCCGAGTAAGAATACTCGGCTTTTAGTTAACAACTTTTATTATCTGATTGATACGTTAAGGCGTCATCTCTTCTTGATCTGCGCCTTCTTTATCAATCACTTCTGGTATCAAGTCTTCTTTAGAAATACCAAAAGCGAGTGCAACTGAGCTTGCTACATAAATAGATGAATAAGTACCAACAAAGACCCCAAACAATAACGCGGTTGCGAAACCATGAATAAGCTCACCACCTCTAAAAAACAGTGCAGCTAATACTAATAACGTGGTTATTGACGTTATAAAAGTACGACTTAAGGTTTGTGTTAACGAAATATTGATAATATCTGCTGGCCCGCCTTCACGTAATTTACGAAAGTTTTCACGAATACGGTCAGATACAACAATCGTATCATTGAGTGAGTAACCTATAACCGCCAATATCGCTGCAAGCACCGTCAGGTCAAACTCAAGTTTTAATACCGAGAACAAGCCCAGTGTTAACAATACATCATGAAATAAAGCAAACACCGAACCTAAAGCGAAACGCCATTCAAAGCGGAATGCTACGTAAACGAGAATACAAATTAGCGCAGTTAACATCGCTAATCCGCCCTGCTCTGCTAATTCATCGCCGACGCTGCCACCCACAAATTCAATACGGCGCATTTCCATGGTTTGCCCTGTGCCTTCTTGTAAGGCACTAAGTACTTCATTACCGAGCATTTCAACGTTTAAACCTTCGCGCTCTGCTAAACGAATAACCACATCACGGCTAGTACCATATAACTGCACAACCGCATCTGGATAGCCATTACTGTCCATTACCGCACGAATTTTGTTTAAATCAGCCGCTTTTTCAAAACCCACCTCAATTAATGTTCCACCCGTAAAATCTAGGCCAAAGTTTAATTTATTGGTCATTAAAGAAAATACAGAAGCAAGCATCAATAAAACACTAAACATCAATGCTCCCTTGCGGTAACTCATAAAGGCGACAGTTTCTTTTAATTGTAAAATTTGCATAAATATCTACGCCCTATATTGAAAGTTTGTCGAGACGTTTTCCGCCCCAAACAGCATTAACTACGGTTCGTGTACCAACAACCGCTGTAAACATTGAGGTAAGAATACCGATAGATAACGTTATCGCAAAACCCTTAATCGGACCTGTACCAACAGCATACAAAATAAGTGCCGCAATAAGCGTGGTAATATTGGCATCAATAATGGTTGAAAATGCTGCCTCATATCCTTGGTGAATAGATTGTTGAATCGACTTACCTTCACGTATTTCTTCTCGTATACGTTCGAATATAAGTACGTTGGCATCTACTGCCATACCAACTGTTAGTACAATACCTGCCATACCGGGTAACGTTAACGTTGCCCCAGGAATTAACGACATCACCCCAACAATTAAGATTAAGTTAGCACCAAGCGCTAGATTTGCTACCACACCAAAAGCACGGTAATAAATAATCATAAAAATAAACACTAAGCCAAAGCCCATTAAAATAGCTTCAAAACCAAGCCTAACATTTTCAGCACCTAATGTAGGTCCAACTGTTCGCTCTTCAACAATTTGGATAGGTGCGACAAGCGCTCCAGCACGTAATAATAATGCTAAATTATGTGCTTCACTTTGGCTACCCGCACCAGTAATGCGGAAGGTTTTACCTAAACGTGCTTGAATGGTTGCTACTGAAATAACTTCTTCTATTTTTTCAAAAATAGTATTCCCTTCAGCATCTTTACGGTCAGTGGGTTTATATTCAATAAATACGGTCGCCATTGGCTTACCGATATTACTTTTAGTCCCATTGGACATTTTTCCACCGCCGGCAGAATCAAGCGAAATATTTACTTGTGGACGGCTATATTCGTCAAAGCTTGAGCCTGCATCAACAATATGATCACCGGTTAGCATCACACGTTTTTTCAATAAAACAGGTTTGCCGTCACGTTCATATAATAACTTAGAGCTCGCTGGCACTCGGCCATTGAGTGCAGCACTTAAATCGCCGTCGGTATCAACGAGTCTAAATTCGATAGTTGCCGTTGCATTTAAAATTTCTTTTGCTTTAGCTGTATCTTGCACGCCGGGTAATTCAATGATGATGTGTTTTTTACCTTGGCGTTGCACAAGCGGCTCAGAGACACCCAATTCATTAACACGATTACGAATAATGGTAATGTTTTGTTGCAAGGCATATTCGCGAACTTCTTTAATTTTTTCATCGGTCATTTTTGCAGACAAAGTTAAATTATCCGCATTTTCTGACATTAAAAAGTCACGGTAGCGTTTTTTCAAAAAGTCATGTGCTGTAGTTAAGTCTTCCGCATTACGAAACTGAACATTGATGGAGTCGTTCGATTTTTTGACACTGCGGTAACGAATTTTTTCGCCACGTAAATCAGTACGAAAGTCATCAACTAAGGCGTCTTGCGCTTTAACTATCGCTTCACTCATGTTCACTTCCATTAGAAAGCTAACACCACCACTTAAATCTAAACCTAACTTCATCGGTGTACCACCAACACTTGCTAACCATGCAGGTGTTGCCGGCGTAAGATTTAACGCCACCGAAAATTTATCGCCTAAACTTTCCTCAAGCAAATCACGGGCACGAAGTTGTTGCTCGGTATCACTAAAACGGACAAGTAATTGGCCATTTTCAAGCACAATACTTGAGAATGAAATATTATCTGCAGTCAAATCGCTCTTTACGCTATCAAGCGTTGCAGCATTGGCTTCAACGCCACGTAAACCTGAAACCTGCACGGCAGGGTCTTCAGGGTATAAATTAGGTAAAGCATATAAAGCACCAAAAGCGACTATAAATAGCACCATCAGTGTTTTCCATAAGGGGTATTTGTTTAGCACAAGTTCATCCTTTTTATTAACGTTCTTTTAAATCATTGCAGGTTAGTCATAATGCTAAACTTGTTTAGCAAGAAGCTAAGCAAATAACTAACCCACTACGAATTACAATGACTTCATTGTGCCTTTAGGTAATACCGCATTGATTGCTGCTTTTTGAAGAACAACTTCAGTACCTTCAGCAACACTTACTACGATATAATCTTTTTCGTCTGAAACTTTCACAATTTTACCGACGATGCCGCCTTGTGTTAAAACTTCATCGCCTTTTGATAATGCTGACATTAGGCCTTTATGCTCTTTTACACGCTTAGCTTGTGGGCGGTAAATCATAAAGTAAAAAACTAAACCAAAAACGGCTAGCATGATCAACATTGATGTGCCATCGGCACCTGCTGGTGCGCCGGTTGCTGCGTGTGCTTCACTGATAAATAAACTCATAATTTCCTCTGATTTTTATTGTTAATAAATGGATAATTCTTTTAATTTGTGTAAATAGCTATTTTAGTTCTGGAACGGGTAATCCGCGTAACGCATAAAACTCGCTCACGAAGTCGTCTAACTTACCTTGCTCTATAGCCGCACGCAATCCTTTCATAACACGTTGATAAAAATGTAAGTTATGTAAGGTATTTAATTGTGAGCCTAGAATTTCATTACACTTATCTAAATGATGCAAATAAGCGCGTGAATAATTTTTACAGGTATAACAGTCACATTCGCTGTCTAATGGCCCTGTATCTGTTTTGTGGCTGGCATTACGGATTTTAATAACGCCGTTAGTCACAAATAGATGACCATTTCGGGCATTACGTGTTGGCATAACACAATCAAACATATCAATACCACGACGCACACCTTCAACCAAGTCCTCAGGCTTTCCAACACCCATAAGATATCGGGGTTTATTCTCAGGGATCAAGGGGGTGGTGTGATCAAGAATGCGGATCATATCTTCTTTGGGTTCACCTACTGATAAACCACCGATCGCATAACCATCAAACTCGATGTCTTTTAAACCTTTAACAGAAACTTCACGTAAGTCTTCATACATGCCGCCTTGTACAATACCAAACAAAGCTGATTGATTATCGCCATGAGCAACTTTAGAACGCTGTGCCCAGCGTAGTGATAATTCCATCGAACTTTTTGATTCTTCATGTGATGCAGGATATGGCGTACACTCATCAAAAATCATCACAACATCGGCATCTAAACTGCGCTGAACTTCCATTGAACGTTCAGGGGTTAGCATTATTTTATCACCGTTAATAGGAGAACTAAACTTAACCCCTTCTTCGGTAATCTTACGCATTTTACCTAAACTGAACACCTGAAAACCACCAGAGTCAGTAAGAATTGGTTTTTGCCAATTAATAAAATTATGTAAACCGCCAAACTGTTCAACAATTTCAGTACCAGGACGTAGCATAAGATGAAAAGTGTTGCCTAGAATAATTTCAGCGCCTGTTGCCTCAACATCTTCCATTTTCATGCCTTTAACCGTGCCATAAGTCCCTACTGGCATAAACGCTGGCGTTTCTACTGTACCGCGATCAAACGTTAAACGGCCTCGACGTGCTTTACCGTCAGTATTGATTAATTGATACTTCATCTTGCTTTTTACTGGTTTAGTCACTGGTGCTACTGTTTTATCTGTCATATAGACTTTCTCCAAACCCTCTAGCGAAACAGGCTAGCGGTTGTTTATTATAAATTATTAAACGCTTTGTATGTCATCTTAAATATTGTAATCTTTTTTCGTTAAAAACATCGCATCGCCATAACTGAAAAAACGATATTTTTCATGCACTGCATGTTGATATGCAGACATCATGTGTTCGTAACCCGAGAAGGCGCTAACGAGCATTAACAGTGTTGACTCTGATAAATGAAAATTAGTGATTAAGGCATCAATCACTTGAAATTCATATCCTGGGGTAATAAAGATATCAGTGTCACCATAAAAAGCGCTAAGCGGTAAAGCTTTATCTTTAGCCACCTTAGCGGCACTTTCTATAGAACGTACCGATGTTGTACCAACTGCGATAACGCGACCGCCATTCGCTTTTGTAAGGGCTATCTGTTGAACAACTTCGTCAGATACTTCAACATACTCAGCATGCATAATATGGTCGGCTATTTCATCGACTTTTACTGGCTGAAAAGTACCCGCGCCAACGTGTAAGGTAATAAAAGCGAGATCGACACCCTTAGCTTTTATTTTTTCTAATAAATTTTCATCAAAATGTAAACCTGCGGTAGGTGCAGCAACCGCACCAGGTTTTTCATTATAAACAGTTTGATATCTTTCACGATCGCTGTCTTCATCAGGACGGTCTATGTACGGAGGTAATGGCATATGGCCAATTTCTTCAAGCACAGATAAAACTGATTGTTCACCCTGTATTTCTAATTCAAATAGAGCACCATGGCGACCAAGCATAGTCGCAGAGACTTTGCCTTCTAGAATAAGTTTGTTACCCACTTTTGGTGACTTACTGGCACGAATATGAGCAAGAAAACGTTTTTCGTCGAGGATCCTTTCAACCAAAACTTCAATTTTCCCACCACTTTCTTTTTGTCCAAACATACGTGCGGGTATTACGCGGGTATTATTGAAGATAAGTAGATCACCAGCATTAAGTTGTTCAATAATGTCGGTAAACCCAAGATCAAGGATTTCACCACTATTACCGTTAACAGACATTAAACGACTTGAGGTACGATCCGCTTTCGGATATCGGGCAATAAGTTCTTCGGGTAAATCAAAAGAAAAGTCAGCTACGCGCATGTAAATACCAATTAGAATATCTATTTTAAGAGAATAAAAAACGCGTAATTTTAGTGTTCAGCGCCAACAATAGCAAGTAATAACGCCGATACAGTGGCAATAAAGGGTCAAGAGACCTTAAATATAAAACAGCTCTGTATTTACCTTGTTTATAATCATCATATTGGAAACTTTATCTCCCCTTTTTGACAATTTACCGTATGCTGAGATTATCGATAAATTTATAGTTGAAAATATCAT
>TARA_R110001592_G_scaffold114997_2_pt1 | contig 9942 bp, 6 predicted proteins | sample TARA_R110001592 | Tara Oceans TARA_R110001592 (sample SAMEA4398387) | marine metagenome | biome: Polar Biome; feature: [SRF] surface water layer (ENVO:00010504); material: water (ENVO:00002006), including particulate matter (ENVO:01000060) such as... | depth 5 m | reverse complement strand
GCAGGACTATATAAACGCTCAAGCGAGGATGCATGCTTGTAGTCTCACAAACAGAATTATAAAAATATAAAAAGATATCGTTTTAATTATTGCGATGACTCAATCAATTAGTAGGAACTGACTATTTTTGGCTAGAAGTGGGGTGTTGCTTCATCCGCAATATTGCTCTAGGCTTTAATTATCTTTGGACACTATGATTTAAGTATTTTTTCGAACTGGAAAATATACTTTTGCTAGGTCTAGTAAGGTTATGCCGTTTCCTGTTGTGCCATTTTAGCTTTTGTATTTTTTACAAAAAAGTGCACTCAGTCGCGCCAATTCAGCGCTTCGTGAATATATTATATTCACGTCATTTTAGAAGGAGGATCATGTCGATTTTTTGGCAAGAGACTATTTCATCGGCGAAGCAAATTCGCCACGATTTGCATAAAAACCCTGAACTCGGTTGGCAAGAAATTCGTACTGCCGAGCGAATACGCACTGCCTTGTCCAACTGGGATATTCCTTGGAGATCCTGTGCCGGTACGGGTACTTTGGCCTTTATCAATCACACTGCCGGAAATACCCAAAAACATATTGCTTTGCGTGGTGATATTGATGCGCTTCCCATCACCGAACAAACAGAAAAACCCTATCAATCTCAACAGCTTGGCTGCATGCATGCTTGTGGCCACGATGGCCACACAGCGACGCTGCTAGCTGCAGCTCGCTGGTTAAAGCATGTTGAAAATCAAATGCCAGGTCCGGTAACTCTTATTTTTCAGCCCGCAGAAGAGGGTGGTCACGGCGCGAAAGCCATGATTGAAGACGGCGCACTCGAAGGCGTAGATGAAATATATGGCTGGCATAATTGGCCGGCTATCGGTTTTGGTAAGATGCTTTGCCCAGACGGTATCGTGATGTGTGGCAACGGTACCTTCACACTAACGGTAAAAGGTCAGGGTGGACACGCCAGTCAGCCCGAACTATGTCGCGATCCTGTATTGGCTGCCAGCGCAATCACCTTGGCGTTGCAGCAGATTATCAGCCGAAAATTAGCACCACAAAAAACAGCCGTTGTTAGTGTTACTTCAATTGATGCACGCAGTGCCGCCACGGTGATACCACAACAAGCCATTATTGGCGGCAGTATACGTGTTCCAGACAAAAGCACCCGCAATGAAATAAACCAATGGATAAGAGACATTGCCACCAGTACCGCACAGGCTTATGGTGTTGAGTGTGATGTCGATATTCTGCCTCGCTACGAGGCCACTATTAACCATCCTGATCAAGCGAAGTTTATGCGCCAAGGCTGGCAACAGTGTTGGGGCGAAACAGCGCTTGAACAACAGGTCTTATCTCCTATTATGGCGTCGGAAGACTTCAGTTATTACCTACAAAAAATCCCAGGAGCCTTTGCCCTGATCGGTGCCGATGATGGGCCTGATCACCAAGCTCCGTGCCACAGTCCTCATTACGATTTTAATGATCGTTTAATCGAAAAAGTCACCACTTTGTTTGCACAAGTGGTTGGCGCACCATTACCCAAAATTCAACACAAAACAGATTAAATTTCTAATCATGTTCGGCGGTATTGACCGCCAATTTTTATACAATTAGGAGTCAAGTATGAGCATATTTGAGCAGCGAGAATCCGATATTAGAGCCTATTGCCGAGTATATCCGGTAGTATTTGAAAAGGCTGACAACGCAATACAAACTGATGAAAATGGTAAGGAATATATCGACTTTTTTGCCGGGGCCGGAGTGCTAAATTTTGGCCACAATAACGAGCGTATGACGAAAGCCGTTGTTGACTATATTCAGGCAAAAGGTGTGACCCATAGTTTGGATATGCACACCACCGCCAAGCGCGATTACATGCAAAGTTTTGTCGACACGATATTAGAGCCACGCAAGATGCCGCATAAAATGCAATTTATGGGGCCTACAGGCACAAATGCTGTAGAGGCCGCCTTAAAACTTGCTCGGCGAGCAACGGGCCGCAGTGATATTATCGCCTTCACCAAAGGTTTTCATGGTATGACCTTGGGTTCACTTGCGTGTACCGCCAATGAATACTTTCGTGGTGCTGCGGGCATTCCGCTGTTACACGTGAGCCATCAGCCATTTGGTTGTGAAACACCTTGTCAGGGCTGTGAAATGGGCTGCGGTGTCGCTAACTTAGATGCTCTGCGCGGGCAATACAGCGACGCCTCCAGCGGAGTCAAACCACCAGCGGCATTTTTAGTCGAAACCATTCAAGCCGAAGGCGGTGTTAATGTCGCCGATAAAACATGGTTACTAGCGTTGGCTAAGTTGGCTAAAGACATGGGCAGCTTACTGATTGTCGATGATATTCAAGTAGGTATGGGCCGCACAGGTTCCTTCTTCAGTTTTGATGATATGGGGATCGATCCAGATATTATCTGCTTAGCAAAAGGTCTTGGTGGCATGGGTACACCGATGGCCATGAATCTTGTGAAACCTGAAATCGATAAACTTTGGTCACCCGGTGAGCACACTGGGACCTTCCGCGGACAGTCCTTGTCTTTTGTGGCGGGCAAGCAAGCCCTGAGTTATTTCGAAAACGATGAGTTTATGCAGGAAGTAAAAGCAAAAGCAGAGATTATGAAAAAAGCCTTAGAGCCGCTTGAGAACATTGAGGGAATACAAGTACGTGGTAAAGGTATGATCTTGGGTTTAGACGTCAATGATGGCACTTTGGCTCGGGCAATTATCGATGACTGTTTTAGCAAAGGATTACTTATCGCCACCTGTGGATCTGGTGGGCGTGTGATCAAACTAATACCGCCACTGACTATTCCCGAAAGAGACTTAAAGGAAGGCTTGGTCACTTTGGTGAATGCGACACGCCATGCTTTGGAGGCTGCGTCATGAAAAAGCGCGATGACATGACCTTTCCCTTTGAAGAATACGAGCGCCGTATTATCGAGTTGCGTGCCCGTATTGCCGATCGTAACCTTGATGCTGTGGTAGTGACCGACCCCGAAAATATCATGTATTTGACAGATTACCAAACCACTGGCTACTCATTCTTTCAGGCTCTGGTTGTGCCGCTGGAGGATGAACCTTTTATGATTACCCGATCATTGGAGGAATCTAATGTTTTTGCGCGTACTTGGGTGGAACGAACACGCCCGTACCCTGATACCGGAGATGCCATTCAAATGCTGGTAGATGCATTGCGTGAATTTGGTTTATCAACCAAGCGCATTGGTTACGAGCGTAACAGTTACTTTTTCCCGGCCTATCAACAAGACACTATCCACACAACGCTAACGGCCGCCAAATTACTAGACTGCTTTGGCATTGTAGAAGAAGGCCGGATTTGCAAATCGGCTGTTGAGATCGACATCATGCGAAAAGCTGCTTTAGCCACTGAAGCGGGAATGAAAGCAGGCATAGAGGCGTGTCATGCTGGCGCGACTGAAAATGAAATTGGAGCAGCTATCAGTGCCGGAATGTTTTGTGCGGGTGGTGAGCCGCCGGCAGTCATGCCTTACGTGACCTCTGGCCCGAGAACCATGATTGGTCATGCGACGTGGGAAGGTCGTGTAGTTAAACCGGACGAGCATATATTCCTTGAGGTGGGGGGCTGCTTCAGACGTTACCACACGGCCATGATGCGGACAGTTGTGCTAGGCGAGTTAAGCGATTCGATGTTTAAAGCGCAGGAGACTATGAAGTTAGCCCTGAGCACCATGCATAGAGAAATACAGCCAGGTATGACTGTTTCCGATGTGGATAATATGATTCGTAATATCATTACCCACAATGATGTCGGTGCAAGCCTAGTCACCCGTTCTGGATACTCTATTGGTATTGCCTTTCCTCCCAGTTGGGATGAAGGCTACATCTGCAGTCTTAAACAGGGCGATTCTACGGTATTGAAAGAAGGCATGACTTTTCATGTTATTCCCTGGATGTGGGGTGTAGACGGTAATAAAACTTGTGGTATATCCGACTCTATTTATATTACGGACAAAGGCTGTGAATCCTTTTTTACCTTAGATCGAGACTTCATCGTCAAGCCCAATTCTATACGTACTCAAAATACTAAAACTAAGACCGAGCAATCTGAACCTACTCTGGTCGTTGCAAACGATAGCAAATCAAAAAATAAAACCAATAAAATCAGTTAGCTCATACCTTCCTTTTGAAGGCTTTTTTCATATTTTAATCTGAATATGGTTTTAAAATAAAGCTAGATTCGCAGGCCGTAAACTGATTGCGACACTGACATTCGCTCACAGGAGTTGATCATGAGCCAAGTACTTATTTCAACCAACCCTTATACAGGGAAACTTATACAGGAATATCCGGCACTCACTAGCCAGGGAATTGTTGAGATCATCGACAAAGCAAATACTGCATTTTCAAGCTGGCGCAAAACCACTTTTAATGAACGCGCTGCTGTACTCGTCAACGTGGCCAAGGCTTTACGCGAGGCTAAACCCAAGCTTGCCGAATTAATGGCAATAGAAATGGGCAAGCCTATTAAAGAGGGCCTAGCCGAAGTAGAAAAAGCTGCGATGTGTTCTGAGTATTACGCGGAGCATGCTCAACAATATCTAGCGTCAGAAGAACTTCCGTCCGATGCCTCGCTCAGTTATGTGTGTTACCAACCACTAGGCACTCTGTTGGGGATTTTGCCCTGGAATGCACCATTGTGGTTAGCTGCACGCTATTTCGCGCCGGCTTTGATGGCGGGGAATACATGCGTTCTTAAACATGATCCAAACGTGCCGGGCTGCGCTCAGGCCATAGCCGAGGTGTTTGTTAGTGCTGGTGCACCTGAGAATATTTTGCTTAACTTGCCGATAGCAACAGCTTCGGTTGCTGAAGCGATTCGACATCCAGCTATTCAGGCAATTTCCTTTACTGGCTCGGCGAATGCAGGCGGAATTGTTGCAGCAACGGCTGCTGCTGAAATTAAGCACTCGGTGCTGGAGTTGGGCGGTTCAGATCCACTTATTGTGTTAGCTGATGCTGACCTAGATGCCGCAGCCGATGTGGCCACACTTTCACGTACCATCAATGCTGGTCAATCATGTATCGCAGCCAAACGAATCATCGTGGAGGCCGAGGTTTATGATACCTTTGTCGATAAATTAAAAATGCGCTTAGCCAAACTCAAGCTTGGTGACCCGCTGTGCGAAGACACTGATATTGGCCCCATTGCGCGAGATGACCTTCGGCAGAATCTTCATCGTCAAGTTGCTGAATCAATTAAAGCGGGTGCAAACTGCCTAATGGGTGGCGAATTACCGAAGGGTGATGGCTATTTTTATCCGGTAACTTTGCTCGTTGACGTTGATGAAACCATGTGTGCTTTTAAAGAAGAAACCTTTGGGCCTGTCATGGCGGTAGTAAAAGCCAAGGATAAGGAGCATGCATTGATATTAGCCAACAACACAGAATATGGTTTGGGGGCTAGCGTTTGGACAAAAGATTTGGCAGTAGCAGAATTGTTTGCCATGGAATTGAACGCAGGACAAGTTGCCGTTAACGGTATTGTGAAAACAGATCCGCGTCTGCCAAGTGGTGGTATTAAAAGGTCTGGTTACGGACGGGAATTAGGCCCGCATGGTATTAAGGAGTTTGTGAACGCTAAACAAATCTGGATTAAATAGTTTTCGCTGGTGGAGAATGAGCACATAATTTTTATGTGCTCAAAGAGTGGCCGTATTCGTGAGTCATTTCTAGATATATGATTAAGTGCCTAGGAAGGTCGAGTAATCTATCTGATTCTTCCTGTATAAACTTGGTAATAGATAATACTTGGTTTATAAATGACATTATTGGATAGATTTTCTGTTCGTACTACAGATAATCATAGTTCTCAAGCGCCAGATAATGGTTGTCTGGTATATTACGAAGTAATTCGTGGAGTTCCGTGCAACGTTTTAGATATTGATTACCTATTTTTTTCGAAGCATCGAAAAGCGACCATAATAAGCGTTTAAGCTTTTCCAGCGCCAAGTCAAACATGATAGCTATAATTTCTACCTCTCTGTACTCGGTAGTATTTTCAGAATTCGCAACATCATTTAACCAAGATATGAGTCCCTGCTCCCAGAGGCCTGAGTTACGAAATGTGCTTTCTAGACCCGCTACTATTTTCTCTGAACGTATCGCTTCATGTGTCTCTTCTACTAATGTTATATCTTTAGCGCATTGTTTTGCGAGCCCAAGCCAATGTACTAAAGACTTCTGAAGAACTTGTATGTAACGAATTAATGGGGGTATGAACTCATCAGGAAGAAAACGTCTTGTAGTATGGGAATTATGCATTAATAACTGTGCAGCACCATTATAGATACCTAAATCAACGCCAGCTCCTTCCATCTGAAGAACGGTGTAGAGCATTTGTGGGCCATAGCCCTTGGGGAGTAAATGATGTATATAAGCTTCATTCAGCATAGCGGCGACTCCCACTACCTGACTTTCAATGCTTTGCGAATTATTAACTAAGCCTGCGGGCCAACCTGATCCATCTCTACGTTCCTTATGTTCTAGAATAGCTCGATTAACACGCTCAGATAGATTGGGTACACTTCTAAGAAATTGGTCTCCATATTCAAGTTGTTGTTGTAAGAATTTGTTTTTAGCATGGTCATCCATCTCATTTATCTGCTTAAAGCTTTCTGATGGCATATTGAGAAGCCCGGATTCATGCATCTGTGCTGCAATAAAAATCACATCCATTGTTTCGTCATCTAGTCCCAAATTCATAGCTATTGAAAGCGCAATGCCGGTAATGCTTTGAGTGTACTGATAGACCTGAGGAAGACGATCTCGCATCACGGTTAACTTTTGAGACAGCAGAGGAAATAATGAATAATTCCCACATTGGCGCATCAGCTCTTTTTTATAGGCGACGTACAAATCATCTAAATCATCAAGTAAGGTAATGGGCGCTTTTTGGATGTCGGTATAAAACTGTTTAGGGGTAATGAGATGCTTTAAATTTACTGATAGCTCTAAAGGGGTACGAAGCGAAAAACGCGCTATTTTATTGGAAACGCCTTCATCTATTTGTGTACCTTTAGGCACAATAATGGCGCCTCGTTCATTATATATGTCTTCAGCAGCCAAAACAGGGTTTGTTTTATTTAGTTCAGCTAGGTGATCTGCGTATGGGTTGCGTTGTAGTTCTGGCTGCATATTGGGCTCTACTTTAGGCTGCTTTTTACTTCAGACGTTAGTTATCGTCTAAAGGTATATTTAGCATGATAGTCGCTGTCGAATAATATTTCAGATACTAATCAGTGTAGTAGAAGAATTTTTTTTAGTTTGTTATTACTTTTCTGTAGTCTGTTAATTAATACAATTACTATTTTTATTATAAATAAACTCAGCAGTAGATCACCTGCTATATGATCTTAATTAGAACTAAGTCTATTTCCATTATTTAACGACTAGCTTGGGGTTTCATAAAACGGTTTAATTTTTGCTCATTTCAAGCGCCAAGTCAGGCATACGATCTAGCCTATTATGAATAGCATGATGAATAAATGATAATTTTGTGCGTACCGGCTTTGTTAACACAAACGGATAGGCATCATTCAATCCCATACTACGATTTAATGAATTGAGAATGACGGCAAATTCCATCCAGGTAACTAAAATACTGTTAATTGATGTTTGAGATGAAAAAAAGTATGCATCTTGGGGTAATTTTAATTGGTCAACTCCTTTAGTCACAGCGACATTTCCGATGGTAGAACCAGTGATGGAAAAGTTCTTCGCGGTCTCTAAGGTGTCCATAATGTGCATATAATGCGCCCAAGTCTCGGCCCAATCTTCATAGGGATGCATGGTGGCGTATTCGCTAACAAATGAATCACTCCAGTTCTCAGGCGCACCATCTTTATAGTGTTTGTCTAAGGCATCTTTGTAAGACAGTTCATCGTCACCGAAATACTGTTTACATAAAGCATGCTTCTTAGGTGAACCTGAAATCAATTTATCGAAATAATAATGGCCCAATTCATGACGGAAATGTCCAAGCAAAGTACGATACTGTTCACCCATTGCGTGTTTTGTATGAGATCGGGCAACGTCGTCTGCTTCGGCCAGGTTTATGGTTATATGACCACAATCATGACCGGTAAACACCGCTTTTTGATCTTTTAATGTGCTAACAAAGTGATCATTGACATCACGGTCAGTTGTGAAATCAAAACTTAATCCTCCTTCCGGATCCTGAGTAATATTACGTAATGGAAGGGATAATGCTTTCAGGGTATATAAAGCACGACGCTTGGCTTTTTCCATTTTTTTCCACAATGGAATGTGTTCAGCAATGCTTAAGTCTGGAATGGTTTCATTAAAACGACAAGAGAAGCACAAAACCTCATTTTTATCTTCAACTGGCACAAAGGTACACAAATTAACCATGCCATTACAGGTTTTGTAGTTGGCATGGTTATCACATTTTTGAAAATGAATTTTTGGCTGTGCTGCTTTGAAGTAGTGACCACTTTTTTCATCAAAGTCATATGGCTCGACTTTATAGAAGTTGTCATCCAGTCCAACCACTCTTTCACAAGCAACACAGATACTATTTTCAAAAAATAAAATCTGATGATTTTTGCAGCTACATTTAAATGTTTTCATATAAGTAAAAGTACTCGATGCACAAAAGAGGGGCAAGAATAAACGGTTTGAATGGAAAAATCATGACTTAGCTTTAAAAACCATCATTCTCGACTGACAGTTTTTAAAGTCTTTAATTATTTAGGTGTTTTCTTTGTCCTAGTAACTTTAGTTGAGGTGGAAGTACTGGAAGGCAGCTTTTTCCTTTTTACATGCCTCAGTTCTTGCTCGCCATACTGTTCTAGAATCTTATCAAGCGTACCTTCTATTTTACTTGTAATCCTGATTCGCTCCATCTTAGACCATGCGGCAAGTTCACCTTGTCTGACTAATGATAGTAATTCTTTTTCATCTAGAGGGCTGAGTATTTGGCGAAAGTCAAATTCACGAAAATTAGGATAAACTCTGATATTCGCACTATATTCCTGCTTTAAAACAGATGCGATGGTGTTCATCAATACATTGAAACGCGTCCATTCTGGCGTGTATTTTTGGCTAAGTGTGCAAGTAGCTTTTGCAAAGCGGTGAGCACTTTTATGAGTAAGCCAGCGAAACCAAGCTGGAATCCGCGCATTATCCCAGCCATCTTTGCTAAACAAGACAATGGGGTTGATTAAGCTTCCTATATAATGATTTACATCATATAAACGCGATAAGCGTTTTGCTGGCAAATCGTCACTAAATGAACCATCTATCCATCGTCTGGTAGGTAAATAGGGTTGACGTTCACCACGCTCATTTTTTGCTTCTAGCATGACAGAAGGATAAATGCCTGGCACGGCACACGATGCTAATACCGCTTTTCGAATATAAACGTTGGGTGAAGTAATCGCATTCAGTAAGCGTGATGTTTGATGTAGCTCGGCAGGTGCCACAGAAATATTAATACGGCGCCCGGTTAGCTCATAGGCTTCTTGAAAGGTTAAGTCGGGGACTAATCGGTTAAGTACTAAATTTTCAAAATCTTTGATATCGGCCCTTTGCTGCTTGCCATAGAGTAGTTTTTTCAACCAACCGGCATTTTCTTTTGCTTCAGCAAGCAGCCTAACTGGCTGGATTAGTTCAAAAAGTTCAGGGTTAGTATGCGTACCAAAAATTGCCGTTATTACTGAACCAGCACTTGCTCCTGAAATTACGCTAGGTAATAAGTCCTGCTCTATTAAAGCCTTAACTACACCAACATGAAAGTGTCCAAGAGTGCCGCCACCACTTAGCATCAAGGCTGTACGGCCATAGCACAAGCTTGCACGATGAAAGAAATCGAGTTTTTCTTCTAAGCTGATTTCAACAGTGTTTAGATTCGCTATGTGCTGAAGGGCACTGACGATTTCTTCA
>TARA_R110001592_G_scaffold48850_1_pt1 | contig 9944 bp, 8 predicted proteins | sample TARA_R110001592 | Tara Oceans TARA_R110001592 (sample SAMEA4398387) | marine metagenome | biome: Polar Biome; feature: [SRF] surface water layer (ENVO:00010504); material: water (ENVO:00002006), including particulate matter (ENVO:01000060) such as... | depth 5 m | reverse complement strand
TCATGCTCAAGGCTCGAGTGCTCGTTGTCAAACTGATCGAGCCCATGCAATTCAGCGGCTGCCATTGATGATTGAACGATAATCAGAATCATCATTAGAAGGGTCAGACAACGACGGAACATATGAATTTGCCATGTTATAAAATGGTTCTGAAGGATAACGCTTTCTCCGTTCTAATAAAACAGACCGCCATCAGCATTAACAAAAGTTAATTTCTTAAAAAATCATTAGATAATTATCCTTGGACATATCGCGCGGCCAATCCAATTACGCTTTGATTTTCAAAATACGGCGCCTTAATTTCATCGACGGTCAGTATTTGAATTCTTTTTGTTTGGTTTGTGACAAAATTCCCGCCTAAATATTCAATCAAAAAAGGACTGGCTAATCGTTGTCCCGACAAGTTTCCTGTGGATATTCCAACTCTATTGTTGTGTGCGCCAATTCGTATTTTACTAACCGTTCGGAAATATTTTTCTTAATACTCATTTGGGTCAAAGGCTCAACCACTTCAGTCAAAACCAGATGCGCGGTGAGAACATGACTTTCGCCATCAAGCGACCAGAGGTGAATGTGGTGTATTTTGCTTACACCTTTAAGAGAGGTGAGTTCGCCGACAATACTTTCGATTAAGGCTTTGTCGGGCGCTGCTTGTAAAAATATTCGAATAGTGACGATGAGGTTTTTAGCAACATTAATTAGAATGAAAAGTGTAAAACCGATGGACAAAATCGGGTCGAGAATTGGCCAATCTGCAAACATAAGGACGATAGCAACGATGAGCACCGCAAACCATCCTAAAACATCTTCCAGTAAGTGCCAATTTAAGATCCGTTCGTTGAGCGATTTTCCCTGGCTTAGTTTATATGCCGCATAACCATTGACGAGCACTCCAAATATGGCTAACCCTACCATGCCTTCTGCATTGGGCATCGGTGGATCGGATAATCTCGGGACCGCCTCGCCGAGCACCCAGATTGAACCTGCAATAAGTACTATGCTATTAATCAGTGCACCTAACAATGAAAGCCGTTGGTATCCGTAGGTGAAAGAGTCGTTCGCTCGTTTAATTGAGAGTTTATTCAATAACCATGAAAGACCGATGGATAAACTATCACCCAGATCATGAACAGCATCTGCCATGATGGCGGTACTATTGGTTAACCATCCACCGATAAATTCGATAATGGTGAATCCGACATTGAGGAAAAAGGCCCAACCAATGCGCCGGGATGAAGATTCTTCTAGGTTTTTATGTTGATGCATACAAGTTTCACCGATTGATGCAGGTACTTTATTTGTAGTATTCACGCCTTACCTCTATTAATCGTTAAATCCACCTTCGAACACGATTCTGATAGCTTCTGTAGTGTTTTTCAAATTGTTCAGTCAATATCTTTTCTTCAGGAAATATCTGAAAAATTTAGTTTTCCGAAACACCAATAGGTAAAGCTTGTTCAATCGGACTCACATACACCCAGCCTGAAATATTGGGGCCAATACGTCCAGCCTTTCGGATTGTCGCGGTAACTTCATCTACCTGGTTTTCTTCACAGACTAATGATACTCGGACTTCGGAAATGATCACGCCTGCCTCGGTAGAGTAATTTTGCTCAGATTCACTGAGTGCTTTTAAAGTACCCTTAACATCCATTAAGGTAATATTTTTATAACCGGCATCGCTCAAAGCTTCAACAACCGCTGCCGAACGAACATGATGGATAAAGGCTTTAATTTGTTTCAGTACTTTTGGTGTGTTCGTTTGTTTGATTTGATCCATAGTATTCACTCCAAAATAGGATTGTTTGTTTTTCAATTAATTGAATATATTAGCAACAGAAAAGACTTCTTCCTGCTGCTAACTCATTGATATCAAGAAACTATTGCGTCACCATTTTCTGTGAGTTCGCGCGGTTTGCGATAAGCCATCCGGTAAAGACCAGGCAGCACTAAAAGCGTTAACAAAGTGGACGATATAATGCCGCCAATCACCACTGTCGCTAGTGGTCGTTGTACTTCAGCGCCGGTGCCAGTATTGAGCGCCATGGGTAAAAAACCTAATGCGGCAACCAAGGCAACCATTAATATGGGTCGTAATCTGAGCATGGCGCCTTCACTAATTGCGCTATCGATATTCAGCCCATTTTTCAAGCCATCACGAAACGCTGATACCATCATCACCCCAGTCAATACCGAGACGCCACAGAGGGTAATAAAACCAACCCCGGCAGTGATCGATAATGGAATATCACGTAACCACAAAGCAATCACGCCGCCAGTCAACGCGAGGGGAACGCCGCTGAAAACTAAGGCGGCGTCTTTGGCTGAACCGAAAGTCATCATCAGTAATGCAAAGATCATCACCAGTGTTACCGGAACCAATATACTGAGTCGCTCCGTCGCTGATTGCAATTGTTCAAACGTGCCGCCGTAGCCTAACCAATAGCCCGGCGGTAAAGTGACTTGTTGTTCAATTTTTTGCTGTACCTCAGTGACAAAACCGCCCAGATCGCGACCGCGTACATTGGCGCTGACGACCAGCCGTCGTTTGCCATTTTCTCGCGATATTTGATTGGCGCCAGGTGCCAGTTTGAGTGTTGCTACTTCCCTTAAGGGAACATAACCGCCATTGGGGAGTGGTATGGGGAGCCGCTCTAGTGCGCTAATGTCACTACGCAGTTTTTCAGTGAGTCTGACGACTATCTCGAATCGACGGTCGCCTTCAAAAACTAATCCCGCGTCTTCGCCGCCTGTGGCAGCAGCAAGCACATCTTGTACCTCTGATACATTCAAACCGTATCGATATAAGGCACTGCGGTTTGCCTCGACTGACAGGATTGGCAAACCGGAAATCTGTTCAACTTTTACTCCTTCTGCCCCTTTAATTGTACTGAGCACTGCGGCAATCTCATTGCCCGATTTCAGTAATTGCTTTAAATCATCGCCATAGATCTTGATGCCGAGATCAGAGCGTACACCGGAAATAAGTTCGTTAAATCTTAGTTGAATGGGCTGACTGATTTCAAAGGCATTACCTGGTACCAAATTAAGTTTTTGCTGAATATCTTCAACCAATTGCGCTTTGGTTTTTTCCGGATCTGGCCAGTCTTTTCGATCTTTTAACATCACATAACCATCGGATATGTTGGGGCCCATCGGGTCGCTCGCCACTTCCGCGGTTCCTACGCGGGAGAAATACGTTTTCACTTCAGGTATTTGCAATACCGCTTTATCAAGCAGAAATTGCATCTCAAGAGATTGAGTTAAGCTAGTACCCGGAATACGCAAGGCTTGAACAGCGATATCACCTTCATCTAGGTTAGGAATAAATTCTGTCCCCATCTTTGATGTCATCCAGCCTGAAAAAACCACAAAAGCGACTGCTGCGCCTAATATAGGTAAACGTAATTTCAAAGCCACGCTTAATACGGGCGCATAGAAACGCTTCGCGCTTCGGACGATAAGATTATCTTTTTCTTCGATATGGCCCGTTAACAGTAATGCGACAGCGGCAGGCACAAAAGTAAGCGACAAGACTAATGCCGCTATTAATGCCATGATGACCGCCATCGCCATTGGAGTGAACATCTTTCCTTCAACGCCCGTCAGCGCAAGAATAGGTAGATTGACCAGAATCACCACCAGAACGCTAATGAGACTGGGGGTAAATACTTCGCGAGTCGCAGCAAAAACCGTCTGGAAACGCTCGTTCAGTTTCAAGGTTCGACCGAGGTGATGTTGTCGCCCGGCTAAGCGCAAAATACAGTTTTCGACAATAATCACCGCGCCATCAACAATTAAACCAAAATCAAGCGCGCCTAAACTCATTAAATTAGCACTGACTTTCGTTTCCACCATACCGATCATCAGCATTAACATGGATAGCGGTATCACCATTGCGGTTAGCAATGCAGCTCGTACATTGCCCAACATGACTAACAACACAACCACCACTAAAATAGCCCCTTCGAGCAAATTAGTCTGTACAGTCGTAATCGTTTTATCTACTAAAACGGTACGATTATAGACAGGTTCTGCGGTGACGCCTTTTGGCAGCGTTTTATTAATTTCAACCAGTTTTGCGGAAACCGCTTCGGAAACAGTACGGCTATTGCCGCCCAGTAACATCACTGCGGTGCCAAGCACGGTTTCCTCGCCATCCCGTGTGGCTGCGCCTGTGCGCAATTGCTTACCAAAACCTACTTCGGCTACTTGGCTAATGGTGACTGGAATGCCGTCTCGATTGGCAACAATAATCTTTTCGATTTCGCTTATGTCGGTGACTTGTCCCGGCGCCCGGATCAAATACTGTTCACCATTTTTCTCGATATAACCAGCACCAACATTCGCGTTATTTTTTTGAACAGCCTCCACCAAATCATCAAACGTTAATTGAAACGCCAGCAGTTGTGCCGGATTGGGCGTGATATGAAATTGTTTTTCAAATCCCCCTATGGTATTGATCTCAGTGACGCCGGGAACAAGGCGAAGCTGCGGACGGATCACCCAATCTTGCAGTGTTCGTAATGCGGTTGCGTCATAAGGTTCACCATTGTCTTGTTTGGCCCCTTTTTCTGCCTGGACAGCGTAATGAAATATTTCACCGAGCCCAGTCGCCACTGGCCCCATGACGGGTTCAATACCCTCAGGCATTTCACTTTTAGCCTGCTGTAGTCGTTCATTAATCAAGTTACGGGCAAAATAGATATCCGTGCCTTTCTCGAATACCACTGTGACTTGGGATAAAGCGTAGCGCGATATCGAGCGGGTATCTTCAACATAAGGCAATCCGGTAATAGCAAGTTCCACCAGATAGGTGATCCGTTGCTCGACTTCAAGCGGCGAATATCCGGGCGCTTCGGTATTGATTTGAACTTGTACATTAGTAATATCCGGTACCGCATCAATCGGCAGTTTCTGGTAATTCCAGACACCCACCGCGGCCGTAATAGCGACGAGGAACATCACTAACCATCGGCGCGCGATGGAAAATTGGATTAACTTATCGATCATTGTGAGATCCTTTTAATGGTATGCTCTAAGGTGCCGTCTCGTGCAGGCGACAACGAAGGGAAAGTTCGAAAAACTTGAGTGAAATAGATTTTAATCATCATCTTCTATGTCCCCTTTCCCCACTTCAGCTTTGAGAATAAAACTGTTTTTGGTGACATAAGTTTCGCCCACCTTCAAACCGGCCAATACTTCAATGAGCTCACCATCGGTGCGACCCAAAGTGACTTCTCTCGGCTCAAAACCTTCTTCTTCTTGAACAAACACCACGTTATGTTCCTTGAGCATTTGAACGGCCTCGCTTCGAATAGCGACTACAACTGTGGTCTCAGAGAGGCTGATTTCAGCGGTGATAAAATGGCCAGGTACTAGAAGATTCTCTGGATTTTCAAGTAGAACACGCACCTTGGTGGTTTGGTTGTCACTACCCAAAGGTGATATATAGATCACTTGGCCGTCGCCAGTGACGTCAGCGGCACTACATCTGATGCGAGCCTGTTGCCCTAGACGAACCTTAGTCATATCCTTCGGGAATGCGGCTAAATCAACCCAGACGGTTGAAAAATCGGCGACTTTGAATAAGGTTTTATCACTTGTTTGTTCACCGACATTGACATTGCGCTCAATCACAACGCCAGAAATTGAGGATTTAATCGCATAGGATTTTAAACTGTCATTACTTTCAACCATGGCTAAAACTTCACCCTGTCGAACTGAGTCGCCGATTTGTTTGCTGATCTTGGTTATGACACCAGCAAAACGTGCAGACACTGAGTGAACGTTTTGCTGATTAGTAACCACCTGACCATAAAGCGGTAAGACTTCTCGGATATTGCCCGATGTTGCTTCTTCCAATTTAATTCCGGCAAATTTGATTTGCTCAGGTGCGAGTTTGATATGACCTTCTTCTGCTTCCTCTTCTTGGCCAGGCTCATTAGAGTCAGCGAATGTTGGACTGATTGATAACGATACTATTGATAACGATAAGAGCGTGGAACAAAAAATAATCCCGACAAAAAGTGTTTTAATAAGAGTCAATATTCTCATGGAACTAATCCTTAAAATTGGGCTGTGTTGCAGACTGTATTAAATCAGACCGGATTAAATACTCAGATGCTGGCAAAGGTTCTGCTGTCAGCTGCTCAATATTCGCGCCATAGGTGAGCACCGCCGAAGCCGCCTCAATAAGAGAACGACGCGCACTCAACAACTCTTGCCGAGCAGTCACATATTCGAGATAACTGAAACGTCCGCGCTCATACGCCTGCCGCGTTTCCTTAAGCGCTTGTTCGAGCGAAGGTACAATTTCGTTTTGGAGCTTCTTGACGCTAACAATCGCTTGCTGACGATTGCTAAATGCTCGAAACAATTGGGTGTGCATATTAAGCAAAGCCACTTCTCTTTGAACAAAGACTTCGTTGCGAGAAGCCAGTGCGCTAGAAACGGCCCCCTTATTTCGACTAGAAGAAAATAGCGGCATACTAAAACCGGCAGTAAGCGCTGTGTCATTGGATTCCTGAAACTGCCTGACACCCACTGACCAGCGGAAATCACTACTCGATTCCGTTTTTGCCAGACGAACTTCGGCATCTTTGAGTCTTTCTTCTGCGACAAAAACCTGAATAGCAGGATTTTTTTCGAGTTTGGCGTAAAGCACAGCGAAATCAACATCTTTGCCAAAGCGGAATAAATCGCCCGAAACAGTTGAAAATCGCGCTTTGGTGTCTCCCCAAAGCGCGGCTAAAGCTATTTTCAGATAAGCTAATTGTTGCTGTTCGGACAACAAGGTTAGTTCTGATTGAGATTGAGCAGCCTTAGCGCGCTTGACTTCCGCCTCTGGTGTTGAGCCCGCTTTAGAGCGCTTTTGAACAACAGCAAAGGTACTTTTTGCCAGCTCAGTAGCTTCCAACGCTAAAACAACCCGCTCTTGTGCCGCCAGTACATCGATATAGCGGCGCGTGACTTCACCCAATAATTCGAGTGATTCAACTTGCTTTTGTGCTGTTAGAACTGAACGACTGTTGGAATAGAATCCAGCTCGCGCTTCTAACTTTCCACCCATTTCAATTGTCGAGGAAAGTGAAACGGTAAGCTCTACACTATCGAGACCACTAAGGCTTTTAGTCCCAGCAAAGTTTTCAGTTTCAATATCAAGCTCATAAGCCGGCTTTAATTGTGCAGTTTCCAGCTGCCCGGAAAGCCCTGTATCACGCAAGGCAAATACTTTAAGGGAGGGGTTTTGTTCGAGAGAACGTTTTATTGCCTCTGTTAAAGTGAGTTTATTGTCGAGTGATGCAGCTAATATCGAGCTCGCTTGAACACTTGATAATAAGCAAATAAGGGTGAGCCATATTCCGGGTGCTCTTTTTGTTCGCACGCCAAAATCTGACCCGTTAAGTCTTTTTTTCATGTAAGAATTCCACGGTTTTATAACAAAAGGTTAAACATCAGGACACATGTCATGACACTGACTAAATATGAGAGTGATTAAATACTTGTCGAATTAAACTTTGGGCGGGCGAAATACTGAAGATAGTGATCCACTAAGTGTTGTATTACTATATCCATTGAACACTAATGAGTTGAGGGATAACAAAAGACCTAGCGAAGCTGTTGGAAGGTAATTTAAGTGCAAGTGACAATAACAATGATAATAACAATCGAGCCCGTCATTAGGAAATTGGGTCGATTTTTCAAGCGGCGATGGGAGGGCGATTTCGGTCGGAGTTTGAGCATATTCATGCTCAAACGATAGCTGTTGTTCTTCAGGCTGATGTGCTTGGGGGGTGTCGGCAATAACGGTAATTGACTGCATCGCAATCAATAAAACCAACCAATAAGACAAGCACTTTTTTAGCATTATTATTTTACTCGATTATATTCAAACTGGATAACATCAATCCTTTGACTGATGTTGTCATAACGAAGGTGTTCGAATTTCCAAACAACTGTTTTATTTGAATCGCCTGCCTCATCGTATTAGCGTTCTTTTCTTAATATTAGAAATTACATTGCCTTCTATTAAGTAAAATGTGAGCTCTTAAACTAGACTCTGATTAAGATTTCAACTGTAAGATACGGCGAGCACCGTTTAATACAATCACACCAATGATTAACCCAATCACCAGGTCAGGGTAACGCGACCCCGTCCATGCGACCAGAAAGCCGGCCAATATCACCCCAAGGTTAGCGATGACATCATTGGCGGAAAAAATCCAACTGGCTTTCATATGCGCGCCGCTCTCTCTATTTTTAAAAATCAGCCTCAAGCAGGCGACGTTGGCGATCAACGCCGCTAGCCCAAATCCCATCATCAAGGCCGAAACAGGTTCACTGCCAAATATAAAGCGGCGTAATACTTCACTCAATGCACCTAAGGCTAAAATCATTTGCAACCAGCCAGAAATATGCGCCGCTTTAAGCTTCTTTTTAACACTGTGACCAACGGCATAGAGCGCCAGGCCATAAACTGTAGCATCAGCAAAATTGTCGAGAGAATCGGCAATTAGGCCGGCCGATTGGGCCATCCAACCCACTAATATTTCAACAACAAACATGAATCCGTTAATGCCAAGCAAGTACTTAAGAATCTGCATTTCTTGAATTTCTGTTTGCTTCGCTGACGCTGTTGCTTTGGCAGCTTCTTTGCCACACGTTTCTTGGGTGTTTTCTAACCTGGCGCCAAACTTTAAAGACTCAAGCTTTGCTGTGACCTCCTCCAAATTATTATCATGAAAAACCCTGACTTTGCGCTCAGGAATATCAAACAGTAAACCGACAGATGGCTTGATGCTATCGAGCGTTAATCGAATGAGTCGTTCTTCAGAAGGGCAATCCATTTTAGGCACTATGAATTCACTGGTGAATTGCTTATCAAAAGAACCTGCACCTTCTACAGTGCTTGTTTTTAATTCCACCGATGCACTTTGGCATTGTTCTTTACAAGTTTCAGTCATATAAAAATACCTTGCTTTACTAATTGAAGCGAGTTTAAACTCTATAGTGGGTATAGAGTCAACAAGAGCAGGTGGTTGTTTGAAAATCGGCGAATTAGCAAAATTAACAGACTGCTCAATACAGTCCATTCGTTTCTATGAGAAGGAAAATTTATTAAGTGCACCACGACGTAGTGAGGGCAATTACCGACTTTATAACCGTCATAACCTAGAGCAACTCATATTCATTAAACACTGCCGTAACCTGGATATTACGCTTGCGGAAATCAAACAGTTACTCGACTTAAAACAATCTCCTGAAAATGAATGCGAAGAAATAAATCATCTAATCGATGAGCATATCAAACAAATTAACCTTCGTATGATTGAACTGAAAAAACTGAAAGGCTCATTAACCGATTTACGTTCAAAATGCCGTGATAATCAGACCGTAAAAAATTGCGGCATTTTGCAGGATTTATTAACTAAGCCATCCGATTAGCAGCCGTCAAAGACAGCTTTGCTGTGCTTTAACTCTTTAACTCTTTAACTCTTTAACTAAAGAAGGCTCATTGATTCACGGTACAAAGCCCTAAAATAAGGGTTTATTTTTTGTGTTGATGTCGGTGATGTAAATCAGGCCAATGGGGATGTTTGTGCTCTAGCGCTTCGTGCTCATGAAAATGACTATGTCGTACCGATTTATCCAGGCCAATATGACTGTGGTTATGATGACTATCATCATGCCGATGAGAATGCTTATGCGCGAGTTTTTCATGCTTATGGGAATGTACATGGCTGTCTAGCATAAGCAATGTTATCGCAAGGATAAACAATCCACCGGCTAATATATGAGTGCCTGTTAGTTCTTCGCCCAACAACACAACAGATAGCAAAAGACCAAAAAAAGGCGCACTTGAGAAGATAACTTGTGATCTTGTCGCGCCCATTCCTTGCGCAGATTTTATGTAGAGAACAATACTCGCACCATACGACAAT
>TARA_R110001592_G_scaffold119858_1_pt1 | contig 9945 bp, 8 predicted proteins | sample TARA_R110001592 | Tara Oceans TARA_R110001592 (sample SAMEA4398387) | marine metagenome | biome: Polar Biome; feature: [SRF] surface water layer (ENVO:00010504); material: water (ENVO:00002006), including particulate matter (ENVO:01000060) such as... | depth 5 m | reverse complement strand
GATCGTTTTTGATTAAATCCATTCTGTAAAATATAAGGAATACCAGAAGTATATTGATTGTTCCACATTTGACTTGCTGTATATACTCTGTCAATAGCATCATACCCTAAAAATTCTTGAGCTATTTCTGTTTGAACATCTGTCAAATCAAGATTAAGATTTTTTATGATTTTATGATCCAAAAACAATTGATAATTGGAGTAGTTTTTTAGAATATCCACTGTTCCATATGTATACTTTAAAAACTCAGAAAGCTTTTTAGAGTTAGCGGCATTATCAATATAGCCAGCAGGTATTTTTTTATCTTTTAAATAAGCTGGTACTTCAATAGCCCCATGGTCGGCCGTTAAAAATACAGTATATTCACCTTCCCCAACATTTTTATCCAAGGCCTTAAACAACCTCGCCAAATCTTCATCTAATCTAATATAGGTATCTTGAACTTCTTTAGAATTAACCCCATACATGTGTCCTACATAATCGGTGCTCGAAAAACTTACCGCTAAAAAATCGGTTATTTCATCTTTACCTAAGTCTTCTTGCTTTAAAGCTTCTATTACAAAATCAGTTGTTAAGGAATTTCCAAAAGGCGTTGCTTTAATAATATCAAAATTTTCAGTTTTATTTAAAAGTGCGGTTGTACTATGAGGAAAAATTGGTGAAGTTTCGCCTTCAAACAGTCCTTCATAAGCGTTATTATCTGCACCACTTTCTCTATAATCTTTAATATCTTTTATGGTATTCCATGCTTTTTTATAAGATTGAGCCTTGCCAGACGAATTAAAATCAATTACCCATTTTGGTAATTGCTCCATGTAATATGAGCTTGTAATCCATTTACCCTCATTTGCTCCATGAAACCAATACGCAGCATTGGCGGTATGCCCACCAGGCAAAACAGCACCTCTATCTTTCAGGGCTATGGCTATTGTTTTACCTAGCATTTGATTATTCAACCTTAACTCATCTGTAATTGTGGTAACAGTCATTCTGTGGGGAGACATTTGCCCTGCGTTAGAAGTTGTACCCACAGAAGTATAAGAATCATCAGACGCACAATACACATCTGCATCCAACTCTTTATCATACCAATTGTTACCTATTATACCATGAATAGAAGGGGTTGCGCCGGAATATACAGACGTATGGCCCGGGCCAGTACTTGTAGGCGAATAATTAAAATGATTGTTCTTGCAATTGAAACCTTCTTCTACTAATCTTTTAAATCCATCATTACCAAAATGATTATAAAAGCGCGTTAAATAATCGTAACGCATTTGATCTACCACAATACCTACTACTAATTTTGGCTTAACCTTTATAAGCTTATCACTATCATTGTCTTTATCTCTATTTTGTGCTGATAAATTTGCATTAAATAGAAGTATCACGATAAACAATGTAACAATAGAATAAAATCTCATTTTCATACTTACCCGTTTGAAGTGTAAAAGTAAATAATTTACACCTTTAAAGATTAAACGGAGGTTAAATCAAGTCCTTTATTGTTATTTTTACGGTAAGAATTCTATTTTTAATCAATGAACTATTTAGCATCTGTAGGAAGCTATGCAATTATGATCCGAGAGGTTTTCAAAAAACCTACCAAATGGAGAATAATGAAATCCCTAATTTATAAAGAAATAGACGAATTGATTTTCAGCTCTCTGGGCATTATCATTTTTATTTCATTTTTTATTGGTGCTGTTGTGGCTATACAAACTGCACTTAACTTAACGAATCCTTTAATACCACGAAATCTTATTGGTTTTGCCACTAGGCAATCTGTTATATTGGAGTTTGCACCAACCTTTGTATCTATTATTATGGCAGGGAAGGTAGGTTCTTATATTACATCTAGCATTGGCACTATGCGGGTAACCGAGCAAATAGATGCGTTGGAGGTAATGGGTGTCAATTCATTAAATTACTTAGTCTTCCCTAAAATAATAGCAATGCTTTTTTATCCTTTTGCAATTGCAATTTCTATGTATGTTGGAATCTTTGGTGGATGGATGGCTGGTGTGTTTGGCGGATTCTTAACAAGCACAGATTTTATTACTGGGCTACAAACAGATTTCGTTCCTTTTCATATCGCTTATGCTTTTGTTAAGACATTAATATTTGCTTTTGTTATTGCTACAATACCTTCTTTTCATGGCTTTTATATGAAAGGCGGTGCCTTAGAAGTTGGAAAAGCTAGTACAACCTCGTTCGTGTGGACCAGTGTTGTGATCATCATATTGAATTATATTTTAACCCAACTCTTACTAGGATAATGATAGACGTTCAAGACATACATAAATCATTTGGTGATGCTCATATACTTAAAGGTGTATCTGCCAAATTTGAAAAAGGAAAAACCAATTTGATCATTGGCCAAAGTGGATCAGGTAAAACAGTATTTCTTAAATGTCTCTTGGGCTTATTTTCTCCCGAACAGGGAAACATTGTGTACGACGGAAAGAAATACGCTGAACTTTCTGATAATGAAAAACGAGATTTGAGGCAAGAAATGGGTATGGTTTTTCAAGGTAGTGCCCTCTTTGATAGCATGACAGTAGAAGGCAATGTAATGTTCCCTTTAGAAATGTTTACAAAGCAATCTAAATCAGAAATGAAAGATCGCGTAGATGCAGTGCTTAAAAGAGTAAACCTTATTGATGCACATCATAAATTTCCATCTGAGATTTCTGGTGGTATGCAAAAAAGAGTCGCTATTGCTCGTGCTATTGTAATGAATCCTAAATATCTGTTTTGTGATGAACCAAATTCTGGTCTCGACCCAAAAACCGCGATTCTAATAGATGATCTCATTAAAGAAATTACCGAAGAATATAACATTACAACCGTCATCAATACGCATGATATGAACTCTGTTATGCAAATTGGTGAAAAAATTATTTTTCTAAAAGATGGACTCCTAGAATGGGAAGGAACAAAAAATGAAATTTTCAAAACCGATAATCAAGCTGTAACAGATTTTGTATACTCATCTGATCTGTTTAAGAAAGTTAGACAGATGTATATTCAAGAACAAAATTAATCTTTAGGCATTTCTTTTAGCTGAATACTGTTATTATTAAGCCTCAATCGCAACCAAGCCTGTAACTTATTCATATCTTTTACAGTCTCTGCTCTATTAACATCCTTTTTCCAGGTAACTTCAAATAATGGTATACTATCAGTTTTTGTAAAATCGGTAGATATTAAATATGCATATCCTAGTCGTTCTAAATTTTCGTAATTTGTTTTAGCTTCAAGGCTAATTTCCGTAAATGGAATTTGATTTGAAGAAAGCTGATTTAGTCTAATCAACTCACTTTCTAAGAGTTGAATTTTTTCATCTTTACTAGATAAAATACTCTTTTGGGACTCGTATAATTCATTTACGTATTTCAACTCATTCGCCTTTTCATTCCTTGAGCCCTGAACAATACTTAGTTCGCAATTTTTTAATTGCTTATACTCTAACATTTGATTTCTCCATGTTGCAATAACATTATCAGGTATTGTCTCATTACCCATAAATACTAATTCAACTTTGGAATTATCACCATCATTAAATTCAATGTCGCTAAAATCTTTTAAAAACTTGCCTTCTCCCGAAAATTGGTATGGCTCTATTTTCTCAACTATAAATCTATTGGCATCTCTTTTAAATAATGATTGTTGAAAAACATTATAAAAAGTAAATCCCGCAGGAATCATCACCAAAATAGCTAACAATGAAGCTAACCGTCCGATTAGTCTTCTTCTTTGAGAATTGACGTAACGAACCATTGGAAAGCGCAATAACTTAATAACAAGAAATGTCGCTAGAGCAATAAATATTGTATTAATCGTAAATAGATATAAAGCACCAGTAGCATAAGACCAGTTACCTATTGCCAAACCGAAGCCTACCGTGCATAATGGCGGCATTAAGGCCGTTGCTATCGCAACACCAAAAATAACACTCGCGATAGTTCCTTTTTTAGCTCGAGCAATAACCAATGCCAATCCACCAAAAAATGCAATTAAAACATCTCTAATATCTGGCTCAGTTCTGGCTAAAAGCTCAGAAGATTCGTCACGTAAAGGAAAAAAATTAAAAAAAAGATAGGCCGTAATTACACTAAGAATTACCATAACAGCAAAATTCTTTAAAGACCTTTTTAGGGTATCTATGTCATTGATTGCTACGGACATTCCTATTCCTAAAATAGGCCCCATAAGTGGAGAAATTAACATCGCACCGATAACTACTGCAGTAGAATTTGCATTTAACCCAATTGATGCAATAAAAATGGAACAAATCAAAATCCAAGAAGTATGCCCTTTAAAAGGAATATCGGCAATAATCGCTTCTTTTGTTGCTTGTTGATCTGTATTCGCACGAATATCTAACAACTCAGAAAGAAATTTCTTAATGCTACCAACAAGTCCCTGAAGGTCTTTTTTAACCTCATCACCACCATTCCCCTCATTACTATTTGGAGCGATATTATCTTGATTCAAATTATTATCCATACCTATTTATGCGAATTCATCACCAAAAACATCTTTCACCTTATTCAGAACTTGTTTAATATCTTGCTCTTTTGCCTTTGGATAAATTAGTAAAACCTCATCTTTATCCACTATGATATAATCATTTAAACCATCGACTACAACTACTTTACCAGCCTTCGACCTAATCATATTTCCACTAGCATCTTGGGTTAAGACTTTTGCATTTACAATTGCATTATTATTTTCATCCTTATCGAGCTTATCATATAATGAACCCCAAGTGCCTAAATCGTTCCAATCAAATGTTGCCTCTAACACAAAGATTGAACTTGAATTTTCTAAAATAGCATAATCGATAGAAATATTTTCAGCTTTAGGATAGTTCTCTGATATAAATTTCTTCTCATCATCGGTATTAAAACAGACTAGACCATCTCTAAATAATTTATATTGCTTAGGCTGATAACTTTTAAAAGCATTTACTATTGTTTTTGCGCTCCACATGAAAATACCTGCATTCCAAAGAAAATTACCTTGGGCAAGGAAATCTTTTGCGGTTTCATAATCAGGCTTTTCTCTAAACTGATTTACTTTTTTAATTTGTGTAGTGTCTGCTTTATTATACTCTATATAACCAAAACCAGTATTAGGAAAAGATGGCTTTATACCTAAAGTACATAATACATCTTCCTTTTCACATTTATTAAAACAAGCAATTACATCTTTTGCGAAAGCTTCTTCGTCTTCAATCCAATGATCACTTGGAGCTACAATCATGACGGCATCTTCATTCATTTTCTGAATTTTCATTGCCGCATAAAGTATACAAGGCGCCGTGTTTCTCATTGCAGGCTCAAGAACGACTTGTTCTTGTTTTACCATTGGCAATTGTTCTAAAACCAAATCATTATATCGTTCGTTGGTAAGAATCAAAATATTCTCAGCAGGCACGAACTTATTCAATCTTTGAAATGTTTTCTGTATGAGTGTAGTACCCGTACCTAACATATCATGAAATTGTTTCGGATTTTCACTAGTACTTATGGGCCAAAATCTAGACCCTACTCCACCAGCCATTAAAACGGCGTAATAATTTTTATTCATGTCAGCTTTTTATTAATTCTACTTCGGCGTTAGGTTGAAAAAGAAACATCCTACCGGTAGAAATTTCTACACACTCATAGCGTTTGATTCTCTTGTTCCCTTTTTTAAAAAATTTACCATTATAAATACGAAAAACGCTTCCTATCGGTAATTCGTAAACGTATGATTTTTCCGATTGTTGTTCATCATATTGTTTTAAAGCAATCGATAAGTGAGCGTCTGTACTACTACTTGCCTTAGGATTTTTGAAATGTCTTGCCAGTAAAGGAAGTAGTTGAGAAGGAAACACTTCTGGCCGAATAAAAGGAAGCATTAAATATTGGAATGTTCTTTTCCACTCCAATCCATGTGGTTTAATATTTCGCCCATATTTTTCGAATGCTACCAAATGTGCAATTTCATGAATTAGCGTTATTAAAAATCTATATTTATTAAGAGAAGCGTTAACCGTAATTTGATGATTACCATCTTTTCTTCTTTTATAATCTCCATGCCTTGTAATTCGTTCATTAACGATTTTCAAATGAACATGACTTCCTTTAATAAGTTCAAAACAAGGTTTGACTGCAGTTTCAGGAAGATATTTCGCTAAAGTTTGTTGCATTCTAAGGAGTACTACTACTAACTTGTAAAATTTTACCGTTATATAATTTTTGACCGTTCAACGCGAAATTCATCACGTATTCAGCCATTTCAATTGCCGACACTGGCGCTTTATATCCTGGAAAAGCTTCTTCAAGCATTTCAGTCTGTACCGCTCCTAAGGCCAAGGCATTAAAAGATGGTCCGATCTCTTTAAATTCTTCCGCCAGCAATTCTGTAAGCGTAAGCACTGCTCCTTTACTTGAACTGTATGCAGATAAGCCTGGAAATTTTGCACTACCCTGAATACCACCCATAGAGCTAATTGTTAATACGTGACCTGTTTTCGTCATAAACGGAATAACCAATTTGGTTATGGCAGCAACACCAAATACATTTACCTCATAAACAGATTTAAACTCTTCTTCAGTAGTTTCTAAAAATGGCTTGTTCAATAACCTCCCTGCATTGTTTATTAACGCCTTAACTTTACCATTATCCTTTAAATAGCTTGCTAGCTTTTCACGATCAGAAACTGTAGATATATCGAATGAAAATGTTTGAATATTCTTGTGCTTAAGTTTTTTAATAGGTTTTTCATTTCTAGATAATGCCAAGACCTTATAACCTGCATCTGCCAATAACTTGCTTAGTTCAAAGCCAATTCCCCTACTGGTGCCAGTAACAATAATGTATTCCATTAATTATACTTTAATTCTTTAATTGGTGAATTCACAATGCCTGTTATCATAGGTATAGTTTCATTAATTATTTTTGCCATGTGTAAATAATCCATTAAAGATGCTTCATCTCCAACTTTATGATATTCTCCAAAATTAGTAAAGTCGAATGTACTATACGTTTGCGAAGGAACATTAAATATATCATGAAAGGGAGCATTGTCTGAACGTCTAAATAAATTAAATTCCTTTGCTTTCGGTAAAAAACCTACAAGATTTTTGTGCGCATACTTATTGCTAACTTCAGCCAAATTAGATAACTCATACCCGGTTAAATATAAACTATGGTCCTTATCAACCATTGGAACGCCTACCATTTCAAAATTAAGCATAGCATACAAATCTATTTTCTTATCTTTTAATTTAACGGCCAAATGCTTAGAACCAAGCAATCCTTTTTCTTCAGCTGAGAAAAGAGCAAAAATAATACTTCGTTTATTCCCTTTAAGTCCACCAAAATATTTAGCAAATTCCAAAACTGTAGTTGTACCAGAAGCATTGTCATTGGCTCCGTTCGCAATACTATCAGCAGCTTGTCCGCTCAAAAGGCCTATATGATCATAATGTGCACCTATTACTACAAACTCGTTTTTTAACTTAGCATCTGTTCCTGGCAAATACCCTACTACATTAAAGGCGGTGCCGTCAGTATAGTTGGTTAAGGTATCTCTATAAGAAGCAAAATAGGGCTGAATATTATTCTTTTCAAATACATTCTCTATAAAATCAGCAGCCATAGAAATACCCTCACTTCCTGTATCTCTACCTTGTAATTCATCAGAAGTCAGGTACAACATTATATTTTTTATATTTTTCGGAGTGCTATGCACTTTGGATTTGGATGTTAATTTAACCTCTTCTTCATTCGATGTATTTGGTAAAGCATCTTTACGAGTATCATTAGATTTATTAGAAGGATTCAAAACGGTTGACTGATCCATTTTTGCTCCACCACAACTTACCAAGAAAAAACCAAAAAAAACTAATATAATATGTTTCATAAAGATGAATATTTTTAAAATCTAAAGATAAAAAAAAGCATCCTGTTGAAAGGATGCTTTAGCAATTCTATTTAAAATCAAATTTCTAAGCTAACATAGTCACTGGGTTTTCTACAAAATAACGCAATGTCTGTAAAAATTGAGCTCCCACAGCACCATCAACAGTTCTATGATCACAAGCCAATGTCAATTTCATTGTATTACCTACTACTATTTCACCATTCTTAACCACCGGTTTTTCAACTATAGCACCTACGGAAAGTATTGCTGAATTTGGCTGATTTATAATACTTGTAAATTCTAGTATACCGAACATACCAAGGTTAGATACGGTAAATGTGCTACCTTCCATTTCTGAAGGCGTAATCTTTTTATTACGAGCTTTACCGGCTAAATCTTTTACTGCACTACCAATCTGCGTTAAGCCCAATAAATCGCAGTGTTTTACAACTGGAACTACTAAACCTTCATCTACTGCTACAGCTACACCCATGTGAATATGCTGATGATACTTAGTTGTATCGCCATTCCATGAAGTATTTACTTGCGGGTGCTTTCTTAGTGCCATGGCACATGCTTTTAACACCATATCATTAAAAGACACTTTGGTATCAGGTAAGCTATTTATTTGAGCACGAGATTCTTTCGCATTGTCCATATCTACCTCAATGGTAAGATAAAAATGTGGTGCATTGAATTTAGAATTACCTAACGCTTTAGCTATTGCCTTACGCATATTAGAATTCTTAACTTCTTCAGTACCTTCTTCGCCAGAGGGCAAGGCCATTGATACTAGTTGAGATGCTACATCACTTTCAGGTTTAACCACAGTACTAGCAACTGGCACTACAGCCTTACTTGGTGTATAATTTTCAATATCTTTTTTAATGATTCTGCCATTATCGCCTGAACCAGAAACTTTTGCTAAATCAATACCTTTATCTTCTGCTATTTTCCTCGCCAAAGGAGAAACAAAAATTCTCTCACCATCAGATACTGTTTTTGAAACCTCTTTCTTATCAGATGAATTTTCAGATTTTTTTTCAACTTTTTTATTTTCTGTGGTAGATGACTTTTTACTACCTCCAGATTTACTACTCAACACAGCATCAACATCAGTTCCATCAGGACCAATAACTGCCAAAACTGCATCTACAGGAGAAGATTCTCCCTCTTGCATACCAATATATAGTAACTTACCAGAGTAAAAGGACTCAAATTCCATGGTAGCCTTATCTGTCTCAATCTCAGCTAAAATATCTCCTTCTTCAACATCATCACCTACCTTCTTTAACCAGCTTGCCACCGTGCCTTCTTCCATGGTATCACTTAATCGTGGCATTTTAATAATTTCAACCCCCTCAGGAATTTCAGTTACGTTTTCAACTTCTTCTGAAGACTCATCAGCAATATCCTCAACTTTTGAAGGTTTATCTTCAGAAGCTGTTGTACCACCACCAATCAAACTAGAAATATCTTCACCCTCATTACCGATTATAGCCAATAGTGTATCTACCGGAGCAGCATCACCCTCTTGTACACCAATATATAACAAGGTACCTTCATTAAATGATTCGAATTCCATCGTCGCCTTATCAGTTTCGATTTCAGCCAACATATCACCTTCTTCAATTTTATCTCCAACGCTTTTTAACCATTTAGCTACCGTACCTTCTTCCATGGTATCACTTAAACGGGGCATATTTACTACTATAGCCATCTAATTATAATTTATGTTGAACAAATGGAAAATCCTCTTGTTCGTAAACCATATCATATAATTGGTTTACTGGTGGATAATCTGATTCTTCTGCAAACTTCTCACACTCCTTAACCATTTCTTTGACCTTTTTGTCAATATCTTTGATTTCAGCGTCAGTTGCGTATTTGTTTTCCTTTATAATATCCAAAACTTGAGTTATTGGATCTATCTTCTTGTACTCTTCAACCTCATCTTTTGTTCTATAATGCTGTGCATCAGACATGGAATGACCTCTATATCTATACGTTTTCATTTCTAGAAA
>TARA_R110001592_G_scaffold36589_2_pt1 | contig 9950 bp, 7 predicted proteins | sample TARA_R110001592 | Tara Oceans TARA_R110001592 (sample SAMEA4398387) | marine metagenome | biome: Polar Biome; feature: [SRF] surface water layer (ENVO:00010504); material: water (ENVO:00002006), including particulate matter (ENVO:01000060) such as... | depth 5 m | reverse complement strand
GCTACAACTATTATGACATAAAACCAACTATGCATTGGCGAGCGGAACACAATAAAAGACAGAGATTTCTTGCCCTAGCAATAAACTGGATTTTATTGTGTGGGGATTTGAAATAGCCTGTACTTATTCAATATCCTGAATAGCTTTAAGCACTTCTGAAAAACATTGATTAATTAAAACAATATTATTTTCAATCACGTCTTTTTGTTCAGAGTAATACTTAACATTTTCTTGTGTAGGAATATCATCAAATAAGCTTTCAAAGTTTTCCAACTTATTATCGAGAGAGGCAATACATGAAGCTTCTATATCAAAGGCCTCGAAAATATTCTTAATAAAACCTACTTGATGAATTACTTCTGTATTTAATCTTGCTATTGATTCAACAGCTATGTTATCACTAATAGTAATAACTTTAGCTATATTGGTAAATTCAGTCCAACAAATGTCAATTTTTGATTCTAAATAAGAATACCTATTTTGGTTACGGTTAATTCTTTTTTGAATCGTATCAGCAATATATAAACCTATTATAAGACCAAGTGCACCAATAACTAAACCCGGTACATCAAGCTCTTTTTTAATTTCAAAATAATGAAAACGTGTTGTAATAAAGCAAATTAAAACGCCTGCAAAAAATGCAATTAATAAACGCCATTTATTTTTTTTCCATTGCATAAACACCTTTTTTTATACGCTCTATATATTTTGGTACTTCATTAGATATTATCACTAATCGACTCCAAACAACATCTGCACCAAAAGCACCACCAAGTAAACGAAATGCTTCATTTAAAAAAGATGTAGTATAACCATTTGAACCATCTAAAATAACTTTTAGTTTTACATTTTTGCTTACCGCTTCTTCAAATCTTTCCTTTAGTAGTTTATCATAAAATTGTTGGCCTGAAAAAGGACCATCATCATAAGTACGCCAACCTGGTGTCTTTGTGAACTCGTTAGGTATATCTATTGTTATCATAATTATACAAAATATGCTGGTGTACAGCTGTTATTTACACTCCAAAAATAATAAGTACCAGAGAAAGGAACTTTTATTTCTTCAAATTTTTTCTTATCAAAATCTAAATATACATTATTTGTAATAACTACTAAATTAGTAATAATATTGTCTGTATACAATTCATATATTGTAGGTAACCCTTCACCGCGCCAAGGTAAGCCTGTTTGAGATGCAATACCATTTTTATATGCGTTTTCTAATACTGCAGCATCACTCTTAAAATGATCTTTTACTTTTTGCCAATTATTATCTTCATAATATTTTTTAATGATACCTACACCATTATCTACAAATGAAAACTTAACTGTATTATCTTTTTCAATATGTGAAACACCTAAATGCCAAGAGACGTTATTATCCGCTTGAAAGGCGTGGTCACAAGAATTACGCAACATCTCACCAATAACACCAAATAATTGAGGACACCTACCTGACACACCCCAAACAGTCTCCATAGCTTGTGGCATTGCAGGCTCTAATTCCTCTTGTGATGTTGTAATATCGCCAGTATGAATTATTATATTTTTAGTTTTCAAATTTTCTGGCGACACATAACCACGCATATATTTAAAAAATCCTGACATTTCTAATTTATTTCTGGCTATTGTATTTGATGGTTTTTCACCTTTCAAAGCTACACCTGCATTAGTAAGTTCTTTCATTACAGACAAAAGCATACCAATAGCACCCTCGCCAATATCTGTAACTTTATGAAGTCTTATGTTTATTATATCTTCAGATTTACCCAATTCTTTTAAAAGACCAATAAACCTTAGTACATCTTCAGAACAACCTAATTGCAAAGTGAGTTTTTCTGGCGCAATAACTTCAGCATATTTACGAAAGTATTTACGTTTTTGCCTTCCTTTAACTTGCGCTATGCTATATTTTTTATTTTTCTCTTTTCTACGCTTTTTACGCCTTTCTTCTTTGAGTAAGCGATTTTGAATAAAAGCCTTATTTGAAATTTTGGTTGCCAATATTATCTCTTTATTTCATATCCTTTAATATATCTATCAATTCTGCTACTGTTCTTGCACCATCTAATTTATCGCTTTTGAAAACCATAAAGTAGCGGTAATTGTCCCCAGCCTTACTTGCCCACTTTTCGCCTAAGCGTAGTTTTTGTTTACTGTCTGAACCATCTAAATGGTCTCCTTTTGTTTCTACTAAAATGGTTTTACCATTCTGCATTTTTACAATAAAGTCTGGATAGTGATTTACAAAACCGTTTATTAATAATCCCTTACCACGTTCTAGGTTTCTGTGCCAATACACAACACTATCAAGATTAGCTACTTCATTAATGACTTGCTTTTCAAAATCATTCATTTCGCCTTCTTCTATGTAAAGGTTCTTAGTGATTCCTTTAAGCGTGTTTTTTGGACTAATCTTTTTAGAAAACTTAAATGAAGGTTGACATAAAACAGTTCCTTTATCTAATAGAATATCAAACTGCTTTTCCATATGTTGGTTTGACAATTCAGTAATTCTGTTTTTTATAATCTTAGCATAGAAAGGTTCATTATTAGTGATTTCAGCAATTTTATCACTGCTTAAATCTGCAATGATCTTTTTAACATATGCGATAATTTGAGGCTCTGGTATTTGGTCTATTTTCTTAATGATTTTAGTAATACGACCTGCAATTTGATTTATCTTTTGTGCCGGTGTTAATGTAGATAGATATTCTGCAAACGCTTCTTTTACGTGATTATCTACATACTTATACTCTGGAACATATTCGTCTTTTCTACCTTCTGCAAGATCTATACTTGCCATCTTAGAAGCTGTGCGAGTTAGGTCTATATTACTATCCTGCTTATCCAATTCAAAACCATCTAATAATAGATTTTTAGTTAGTGGAATAAGATTATCTGGCTCTATAAGTGAAGGCGCTGTTTTAATATGAAATGTTGGAATTACTTCTTTATCTGCATCTTCTTTAAAAACCTCTTTGATTGGGAATGACTTTATCTTTTCTTTCAATTCGGTTGGTATTAAATTATCTTCTTTTTCCAATTCGTCCATCTTCTTTTCAAACTCTGCATTAGTATCTCCTGCGAGTTTTAAGATGTCTTCTAATTGACTTGTACCTTTTTCTGACTCTGTAAGTTGTTTTACATCATCTACATTAATTGTAACTTCTGTATCATCATTATTTAAAGTTGAAGACTGTGCTTGTTCTTTACCAAACAAATCTTCAAAACTACCTTTACCTGTAGAACTATCAATTTTAGATTCTATCTGCTGTTCGTTTACTCTATAATCTTTTGCACTAAATCCTGACTTATTTAGACCCAAAATAATTTTATCTAAAGTGTCTAAAAAGTTATTAGATGAAGTAAACACATAAGAGTAATTCAATAAATCCTCTTTATGCTTAGTTACATAAGGCAAGCGTAACACTCTACCTAAAATCTGCTCTACATCTATAGATGAAGATTTATTTGCCAATGATGCTAACACATAAGCAAAAGGACAATCCCAACCTTCTTTTAAAGCATTTACAGTAATAATGTAGCGTACTTCACAATCACGACTTAATAAATCTAAATTTTTAATTTCGTCTTTATTTGCAGTCTTAATCTTAATTTGACTTTCTGGAATACCTATTTCCATAAGACTGCTCTTAATCTTATCGAATGTGATATTATCGTCTTTAGTTTTGGGTTGTGCTTGAAATAATACAATAGGCCTTATATACTTACCACCATTTGCCTCCTGTGTTTTAGCTCTAGCCTCTAACGTCTTTTGCATTTGTATTGCACTACTCAATACTTCTGTAGTATCTTGATGATTGTAAACAATAACAGGTAGTTTTACCATATTGTTTTTCTTCAACTTAATAGCATCTACAAAACTTATGATATTACTTTTATTACGTGGTGTAGCAGTTAAATCGAATATGAAACTTGGATTGATATTATTCAACATCTCTATCCTTAAATCTGCTTCAAAATTATGACTTTCGTCTATTACTATCACAGGATTAAGATAGGCTATTACTTGGATTAACGCAGTATCATCTACATTAGCAAGATTTGCTTTTAAGTCTCTAAAATGAGATACAAACTCTGCTAAATTCTCATTCTCCCTATAGGCTCTTGGTAAGCCTTTTCTAACCGTTTCTACAAATGACTGTACACTTAACACTAAAATGCTTAGTTGTTCTTTTACTTCTACAGGATTGAATCCCTGACCAAATAATAATGCTTCTTTATCATAAACTTTTACATTACCATTAAAATGTGCATCTATCTTTTGCCTGTATGGATGCGAAGTATCGTTTAGATTTTTATAGGTCTGCTTTAAAATAGTATCTGAAGGCACAAACCAAACTACAACTTGTGGTTTATCTAAAGGAAAGCTATCGAAAATAGGTTTTAATGCATTACAAGCTATGAATGTTTTACCACCTGCTGTTGGTACTTTTACTGTAACTCTTGGCACGCCTTTAATAGAATTATCATATGGTTTTAGAAAATCATCCTCTAAGGTTTGCACAGAAATACCTTTACTTTCCCAAAAATTAGAAAATGCATTACTAAGATGTCTTGTAGTATCAAGTTCTTCTATAAACTGTGTAAGGTCATTTATAACCTCTTGTTGGTATTTTTTTAATTCCATTCTTAGAAACGTTTTATATCTCTTGGTATTTTTTTAAATATGATGTTCTTATTAAGCATATAAGCTTCATCTAACAAACAGACATCTGCATAAATGATATATTGCTCTTGTAGTTCTATAATTATGCCTAAACTATTATTATCTAATGTTGTTAAGCTATCTTTTTCATAATAAAAATAGTAACCTGTATCTTGATAATTATCTAATAGATATTTAGCTTCTTTAGATTGTGGTCTTATAAGTGGTTGCTTAGTCTCAGTATAATAAATGTAATTTCTAATCTTATCTTCTCCCACTTCCTCATTAAGATTTTCATTGTCTTTAAAAATAGGTTTACCTAATTCGTAGAAATCAAATGAACCGCCAGTACCCTCTACTTCCTTTTTATCTTTACCATAACCATTAATTACCCTTTTTATCCTTTCAGATGTAACTTCTTCTGCATAATCCTCCATTTCTATTAATATAAACTTTCTCAATCCTTCATCAGCTTTATTCAAATTTAAAACAGCATGAGCAGTAGTACCTGAACCAGCAAATGAATCTAAAATTAATGCATCTTTATCATTAAATGAATTTAGAAGTAACTCTAATAAATTTACAGGTTTAGGATAATCAAACTTACCTTTTTCGAAAATAGCTTCAAGATCTATACTTCCCGAACTTTTCAAACTAATGATAGACCTTAATAAGAAATCTTTAACTTCATATAAATATTTAATTGAGCTGGGTTGTGTATTTTCATCTTTAGCGAACCAAATTTTACCACACTTATAAGAACCATCAGCAAGTTTTTCAACATTATCGTAATCTAAATAACTATCAAATGTTTCTTTTTTCCAACGCCAACCTCTATCTGGAACATTACAAGGTTTTTTAGTAATAGGATGCAAAACATCAAATCGTGGACCATTGGTTTGACCATTTGGCCAACTTAAATTTATCTTCCCAAATAAATCATAGTTAGCATCAAGGTTATTATATAATGTTATACCTCTATCGTAACCATTTTTTTTGAATAATTTTTGTAAGTCACTTTTTACATCTAATATTTTAGTTTTTTTTCTTTTGTGTTTTGATACTAAATCGAATACACTATCTAATCCTTCTTTTAATTGCGTAAATCGATGCGACTTTAGATTCTCCTTAGAATATAATAATACATACTCGTGAATATTACCAATTCCTTTATCATTTTTTGGAACACGTTTATTCCAAACTAATTGTTCAATAAAATTATTTGAGCCAAAAATATCATTTAGCATTAATCTTAAATTATGAACTTCATTTTCATCGATAGAAACAAAAATAACACCATCTTCTGCAAGCAACTTATGTAATAATTTTAGACGTGGATACATCATACACAACCACTTATCGTGACGAGTTAAATCTTCTCCATCTTTACCCACCACTTCGCCTAACCATTTTTTTATTTTAGGATGATTAACATTATCATTATACACCCAACTTTCTTTTCCTGTATTATACGGTGGATCTATGTAAATACATTTCACTTTACCTTCATACTCCGGCAGTAAGGCTTTTAAGGCTTCAAGATTATCTCCTTTAATGATTTTATTGCCACTTTTTGTCTCTTCCTTTCGTACACCTTTCACCGTAAAACCATATTTATGGTTTAATATTCTAAATGGCACATCCTGATGATGACTTACTACTTTCTCTTTACCTATCCAATGTAATGTTGGCATATCTTATTTAATCTCTTTAGTAACTAATAATTCTTTTGAAGCTATCTGTAATATTTTAGCAATTTCGTACAAGGTTTCTAAATTGGGTTATGTGCGGTTTTGCACATATCCATTAACCATATTTAAATTATTGCCTAATAACACTTGAGGCTACACTTGTTTTATTCCTTTTTCTTCTAAAACTTGTTTTATGCGATTCAGAAGGGTGTTTTCAAGCCAATAAATATATAGTATTTATATAACGTATACCGTTATATTCTAAATATTAAAGTTGGCAATCGTGAAAATTACAAACTAACTAAATATTGATTCTCTTAAAATAACTTTTAATTCCTTCAATCTCTCTAAATATGGCAAGTATATTAGATTACCATTATTAGCTTTAACAGTTGCTAAATGACTTGTAATAAATTTATTGACATTTAAAATTGTAGTACATTGATTTAGTTTTATTTCTTTATTAGGCAATTTGATGTTATTAAAAAATAATTCTAATTCCTCTAATTGAACATTCCAATTATCTGTTTGTTTTTCTTGTAAATCAAAAGTTTCTTCTAGTGGTTTTTTATTGGTGTTTGGCTGTATCTCTTTGCTTTTATCAATAGAAATTTTACTGTCTATTTTATTGGCATTATTACCTAGTAGTTTGATTTGTTCAGTTTCTTTTTTGGGAACTGCTTCAAGTATATTTTTAATTTCTTTTTTTCTAAACTTATGCCAGTCTAATTTTATGAGATAATCTGCAATATCTTTGCCTTGCTCTTTGTCTTGGTTTGGTGCTAGTTGTTCTAATAAATTAGAAACTTTAAAAAATGAATTTTCTAACTTTTGTTGAATTACCTGTGCTTTAGTACTCCATAAATTAAAGGCTTTACTTTCTTTTGATAGATCTGGAAATAAATACACGTTTCTACCTTTTAATGCTTTACACTTATTCAAATTTAAACTACTTAAATTATAGACTGCCAACCAAAGTAAGTTTTTAGGATTGTTAGGAAATCCGAAATATAATGTACCATAAATTGCTGTTTTTGGTGCTTCTACCAAAGCAATAGGATTTAATGGATATTTATTTAATAGATGTTCACCGAACAAACAAGAAACTTTAGTGTCGTTATTATTATAATCTTTAAGCCAACTAGGTACTTCTTGATTATTCCGTTTGTACTGTTTTTCTATTATTGAGTGTAAAAAATCTGTACCTACTGTATGGTTGTATTTATCAAATTGCTTTACTTGTATCGCTCTTACATTATTATGTAAGTCAATAAATGGAAAGGTTGTTGCGCCTTTACGATACCCTTTTGTTACAGTCCCTAAATGATATTGTGCTATTATTTTTTCAATATCTTTTGAGTCAAAAGGGAATGCTATATTGTAACGTAAATTTTGTATAAATATATTTTCTTCATACACTGTTCTTGTTTTATAAAATACATCTTTTGGAATGAATACTCGTTTTGGTTTTACTATCGGTTTACTAATTTGATAGTCAAAATCATTTTTTATAGTGTTATCTTTTGCATACCCATTTTTATAGGGATTTAGATGATAACCGCAATTCATTTCACGGTCGCATTTGCCATATATTTCTGGAAGATATTGTTCTGTTTGAACATCAATATACCTTACAAAGCGTTTTTTATGACACGCAGGACATTGGTGTTTCTTACTGCCTTTTTCGAATATGTATCTGTATTGTTGCATAAAAAGTTTTTCTTGAAGGGTAACTTTAGTAACTTTAGTAACTATGCGTGTTATTTTAGTTACTTTAAGTACTACGTATAAACATCTTTTTTTAATAGGAAATTTCTTTGGTTATAAAAGCTGCTAATTTGTTACCAGCAACACGATCAACTATGATATTGAAGTTTTTTAACCTTTTAGAGAAATTGACTTTGCTAACAGGTTTAAAGCCGTCTTCTGCGCAATATTGCCTATAATGTGGGTATAGCTCTTTTATTAACGTGTATTCATTTGGCGAAATAACATAGTCGTTTTCATCAACAAACATTTTAACGCTATCAGATTGTTTTTTATAGTCCGCAACTGCTTCTTCTGCTGCACTACAATTAGAGAATCCTTTTTGTTCCAAGAGTCTATTTAACCCCTCTAAAACCCAATTAAAAACACCTGATAATTCTTTTTCTATAATTTTATTATGTAGATTTTTATCTTGTTTTTCAGGTGGAATTGTAACATCGAAAGGAATAATTAAAAATCGTCTGAAGTATGCGTTTGTTTGTTCTACTTCTTTTGGTAATTCGTTACAATTGAATATTAATTTTGCGTATTGCTTTAACGTAAATGGTTCGCCATAAGGTAAACGCGCTTCTACAGGTTCACCAGATACTAGTTGTTTAAATATTGAACTCTCTAACTTGCCATTAATCTCGGATGCATAATTGACTAACTTGTTCGCTAATTTTGCTCTAAAATATCCGTTTTCATTTGTTAGGCTCTGCAATGAATAGTTGCTTATATTTTCATCACCCAATAATGCACTTATCACTTCAAAAAACACCGATTTACCATTTGCACCTGTACCGTAAAGTATTAATGCTTTTTCTTCTTTCAATCGATTACTATTGTGCTTGATAAATACAAAACCTATATATTCTGCTAATACATTTTGACGCTCTTTATCTGGTAATACCTGGTCTAAATAAGCCCTAAATATTGGTGCTTGAGCATCAGGATTGTATTCAAAAGGCAATTGATATGTAATAAAATCTTTTGAATTATAAGGTCTTAATTGTGTGCCTTCTGTATTAATTTCAAATGTTCCATTTTTTAAGTTTATTAGAACATTATCTGCTGATGGCGGTATCGCATCCAAGTATGCAGTTGCTAAAAATTGTTCGTATAATTCTTTTTTGAATTTATAATATTTAGCTGAAAATTTTGGAACGCCCATAATTTCTGATGCTTCACCTAGAAACTTTTGAAATACTTCTTTGTCAATATCATTCCAATATGCCCCATTATACAAATAAATGAAACTATGATTTTTACATAAACCCCAATTATTATTTTTAGCGATTTTCAATACATTATCAATTGAAATAATTGAATAGTGTTTGTTTGATAGTTTAAAATTGTCGTGAACACTAGGATTCGCTATTTTTTCAAAATCAATCCGTTTAAATTCCTCTAATAATTTTGATAAAATATTAGTGTGTTTAACATCTTCTTTTTCTGTTAATTTAACGATGTGTTTAATAATTGTATTAGGATCTTCTAAACTCTCAAATACTGGTTTAAGTGGTACGGCTTTTTTCATAACTTTTAAGATTTACGGATTAATATTTACGTTTGTTAGAAAATGCTGCTTTGTAGTTTTTGTTTAAAAGCTTCTGCACATCGCTCATTTTATAATAGATTTTAGAACCTATTTGAGAAAATGATACGATTCCTTCGTCCCTCCAAGTTTGGGCGGTACGTTTGCTAATATTCATTAGCTGGATAAATTCTTGATTGTCAAGAAAAGTTTCTTGTGGTGGTTTTTGATTAGATTCTAAAGTAGAATTTAATTTGTCTAATCTTACTACTAATTCTTTGTACTGTTCTGATGTTAAAATTAC
>TARA_R110001592_G_scaffold136908_1_pt1 | contig 9951 bp, 11 predicted proteins | sample TARA_R110001592 | Tara Oceans TARA_R110001592 (sample SAMEA4398387) | marine metagenome | biome: Polar Biome; feature: [SRF] surface water layer (ENVO:00010504); material: water (ENVO:00002006), including particulate matter (ENVO:01000060) such as... | depth 5 m | reverse complement strand
GTAGGAAGTTTATATGCACTTGCAGGATCTTCAGGATCTACACGATCGTCCATTTTACCGTACACTCTAATCTTACACCTTCCTTCAAAGATATCATCAGCAGTATCTTCTACGATACCTACCCACTGAGTAGTTCGTAAATCATCTGCATTAAAATTTGCTGGATTAACTTTTCCCATTAGCCGTCAAATACATTAGTTGATTCCAGTGGTGGGCCACCTGCACCAGGTGGAAATATATTACCACCTACACTGATAGTTGTTGCCTCTGTAGTTTCTGTTGCTGCTTCAAAAATATTATCACCAACCAATTCACTAATTATACTACCTGCACCTGTTGGCCTATCGAATGCATTACCTATTTCCTCAAGATTATTGTTAAACACACTTTGTAGTCCTGTAGCAAGACCTTCACCTGCCTGTACTGCTGCACCTACTGCTGCATTAGCCAATGCCTGTGGATTTGAAATAGCTGCAAATATTTCATTTCTTGCCCCAAAAACATTTCCTAAAGTAAAACCCTGTATAGCACTACTAACTGTTCTCTGTGCTAAATTAATTGCACCTTCGGCTTGATTAGCTAATTGATCTTTAGCAAACTTTTTAACTCTTGCTCCTAGTTTTTGGCTAGACTGTTGTTGTGTCCAATCATTAAGTTTACCACTATAGCCAGAAAATTGAGAAGCTTGTTCAATATTAGAATATCCAAACTTAATACTTGTGGTAGCTACAGTCCCTCCAGTATTAGATACATTTTCAAAAACTTTACCAGTTGCAGCCATATCCCAAATACAGTCATTAAATCTAAATCCTACTTGTGAAGTATTTTCATTTGTAAAGTTTGCAGTATCGGCGCCATTAGCACTAGGATTAAAAGTAGTTAGCCAATTTCTTACTGTTTTAAATTTTCTTATTTCTTGTACATAAATGTATACATCAAACCTCATTAAATTTTTAGGTAAAACGAATCTTTTATATTGAACATCATAAACTGCCATTTTATATAAACTAAATAAAGCAGTTAACTTTAAATCTATTGCTTCTAAACAACCAATAGTAACACCAGCACCAGCAGCACTACCTGTAAAAGGATCTACTGAAAAATCAATTGCTTTCTGCCATGCCTCATCTAAACCTTCTATAGTTTGAAAATAATATGGGCGAGTTCTATTAATTTCTTGTATGCCTTGAATAAAGGCTCTTAAATATTTTGCTCTAGTACCTTCACCAACTTTTTCTAAATAACCAACAGCACTTTCATATTTTTCATAACCACTGCCTGAGGTTTGTTCTGGGGTATTAGGAATACCAAACCCAGATGCTAAGCTTCCTAGATTTCCATTTCCTTGACTACCCGGCAAATCTGTATTAGATATATCAGGATCTCCAACACCTGCCCCATTGAATAATGGGCTAAAGGGATCAAACATTAACTGAAAACCTAAATATGTTGGATCATCTAATGCAGTAACACCATTACTACCACTTCCTTCGGCGGTTTGTGCACTATTAACAAACCTTTTTGCAAAATCATAACTTGAAGGGAATGATGCACCAGGCCCTAGTAAAGGACCGAATGGCCCAGCTAATTGCTGTAATGCTTGGCTCCCACCTGGATTTGCATAATCTATTAACGGCATAAGTTAGTTTTCTTTTTATATTTATTTAAGTACTTGGAGTGAACTCTCTGCGTACTAATTTTAATTTCATTCTTACTGGTCCTGGTTTTGTAAATAACCACTCTACTCCTGATATAACATAAAATCCTGTAAGGTATTCATTCACTATACCAGTCGGTGAAGTTACATTAGAATTCTCATCAGAACCATCTCTAGTCTGTGGATTGTTTTCCGTCTCCCCATCAGACTTATTAGGTGCAACCATAGAATCTGCATTTGCTCGTGAATGTTCCATTATTTTACAAAATATTCTACTATATCTCACTAGAGCAGGATTAAGTGTATCTAATTCAACAACCATTCCTATTTTATTAATCTCTGTTATATTTTGATAATTAAGAACTGTACTATATTGAAACTCGGGATGAACATTATCTCCTTGTGTACCTAAATACTTATATTTAACTTGATCATTCCTAGGCCCTTCAGTTTCTCCATCAATAAGTCTTCCTTTTGTTGCAGGCACCATCCCAGGTGTATCATTAGTAAGAGGATCTACAAATTCACTGACCCATTCTTTAGCATTTAAATCCCAGTATTGTGTATATCTCTTATAACCATTAGCTTTACTTATTTCACCACTCTTATTAACCATTTGAAATTTTGAAAGATAATTTGCTTTACCCATATACTCTAATTCATTACTTAAAAAAATTGGGACACCGTCCGTTTGACCTTGTGCACCAGCAGCACCCATAGTATCACCTGCATTTTGGCCAAATTCTTGCCCGGCCTCTATTGCACCTTCTTGGCTAAATAACCTATTTACATCAACTAAAGTTAAATAATAATAAGGATCAATATAAGAAGTAAAAAAAGTTTCATCATTAAGATAACTATTTGCAACAATATCTTGTATCCATGATTCAGTAGTATCATTAGGATTAGTCCAAGTCATAACATCTGCTGTCTCTTCAACATTAGATGCATAACCTAATTTTAATCTTTCCGCAATATTTAATAAAGCATCAAAACTAGTAACCTCTTCTTCATATTCTACATTTTCAGTAAAAAGACCTGGTATAAACATTCTACCTAATACCATAAATCTATTTGCAGATTCACCACCACCACCACCAACAGGCTTAATATCTACTATAGTAAAGTCTATTCTTACTGGCTTAAATGTAGTTTCATCACCCTGTGATCTGATATTAATTTTAATTATATCTCCATCTCTAGGATAAAACCTAGCAGAAAATTGTCCATCTACATCATCAAAAACAATTTTGCATGTAGGATAAAATCCATTATTCTTTAAACAGAAGTAATTCAATCTATCACCTTGTACTTCATAACTATTAATATCAATTACTGGTATTACTTGGCTAAATAAAGATGGCTTTTCTTTTGAGGTTTGACCATCAGAATTATCAGAACCACTTTCTATATCAACCATTTCTAGTGCATCCAACTCTATAGCAGGTTCTAGGATTGTTAATATGTTTCTTTCAACTATACTTTCTGACATGATCTAAATTAACTAATTTCTTGTATTCATATTAGCACCAAGTTTAATTTTACCCCCAGCATATGTTTTAGCAACCTGTCCTTGTTGCATCATATTAGGTGGTATAGGTGATTTAACTCCGTTCTTTTTAGTTTTTGCTTTTTCTGTTAATCTTTGTATTCTATTTTGATCTAATATACTTTGTCTATCAGTATTCACATACTGTGATAATGTTACGCTTGGTCTAGATGCTGCATTAGGTCGTGTATATAAAAGGTCTATTTGATTAAGATTAGGTATAACTAATACATCACCTTCTTGTACACTAAAAGGATTAAAAATATTATTAACTATGCATATTGCATCAATATATTCTCCAGTGCCAAAATACCTATCACAAATTTTATCAACCCTACCTGCTTCATTAGCTAAAACATAATGTAATGCTTTAATACCTTGCTCTGGAATAAACGTAAACGAAGGAGCAGTTAAATCAAGATACTGTTCCCCTGTTTTTTCGATGGTTAGTCTATTTTTTAATCCTAATACTTTTATATCCATATCTTTATCTTTTAAGAATCTATCATCATACTGGTTAAATTTGCAATATAATCACCATTTGCAGTATTTCCACTTTCATTAGCTGCTGTAGTGTCAGCAGAGATGTTACCAATATTTTCATTTTTAACAGCGGCAGCTGGAATAGTATTTGTAGTACTTTTTTGAGTATTTGTTTTTGAAAGTTGTGATTTACCTGCACTTATTGATCCATAACTCTTTACTTCTAATCCTTTAAGATTTAATATATCTTTAGCATCAGCTGCTGATGCATAAATTCTACCACGCCCTGCATTAAACATATTTTCTATGTCACCTTTATCTCTAGGCTTACCATGTTTTATATCTAATTCAAAACTTACTTCCATTGGAAAATCATCATAACCTAAACCGGCCCCTAGTGTCATAGTAGCATTATCACAAATCATATTACCCATCATAACAATTGGATTTAATGGATTACCTATAGTAACATGCCACCAACCAGTTGGATCACCACTTAAGAACGCTTTAGTTGCCTGTACTCCACTTACTGCGCCAACTTTACTACTTAAAAATCCACCTAACATATTACTTAATAATGTTTTACCTGCACCTTGCAGTCCTTCTAAAACACTACTAGCACTAAAGCCACCTTCAGGTGTTCCAAACTTATCTTTCATTCCAGTTTCAACATCAGAAACTACAGTTCCTATATAACCAGAAAAATCTCCTTTTCTTAATTTAGCAATATCACCAAACTGATTAGCAACAGCACCAGCAGATCCATAGTATCTATGACCTCCTCCAAAAAATTGAGCATTATTAGTTGTCATTGTTAACATATTACTCATAACATCAATCATAGCAATTTTAGGATTAACATATGATAAAGATTTGAGTTCGTATTCAAATTTTAATTTCATATCATTTGCAAACTTTAATCCTCTATCCCTAGTTGTTGTTTTATCTACAACATTAACTGGGCCTATTACAAAATTAGCATAAGTAGTACCAAAGGCATCTTCAGTAGTATTTAAACCTTTTCTAAATTTTTCACCTGCAGATACACCTTTAGTAAAATCAATTATAGACTTTCCAACTGCACCAGATTTTTGATAAAAAGGCTGTGATGTATATCCACCGTCACCTGAACTGATTGCTTCCATTTCAGATTCAATTTCTTTCCAATTTGTACCAAATGACATTGTTAATAAATCTTCTAATGTATTACCAGCAGTCTCACCTAAATAAGTAACGGCAGTAACACCTGCGGTGTACGCACTTTCTGCTTCAGGCTTAGCTTTTTCTCCTGCTTTTTTAGGAGCTTGCTTTTCTTTATAATCATAAATATTATCAGGCACAGGCATTGGAAATCTTCTTAATGTTATTAAATGATTAACTGGTATTTTTTTGTAATATTTAGAATATAAAAAATCTGCAGGCTTATAACGTATTTTTTCATAGTTTGAATCAAAGAAATCTATAATCTTAGTTAAAGAAACATTATGAGCTTGTTTACCACCCATAAGTGTATTTCCTTCTTGATCAAAATAACCACTTTGTGCTGCATTTACAAAACCACCGTTAAATCCTTGATAATTAAATAATGCATAAGAATTAGCAATAGATTTAGGAATTAGAGCTTCAGCCATACCAGTAGGCACGGTAACCGCATCTGCTTGTGCAGACGCTTGATAAAACCCGGCTGAGTAACCTGCTGCAACATCTTTTGCAAAACCAAATGATTCACCACCAAATGCACCTATAAGAGAAGGTGTGTTTTTATCAGGACTCGGAAACATTGCATCATTAAGATCAGATATTTTATCACTAAATTTCATATACTAAGGTAAGGTATTTTTATTATATATTTAACCTAAGCTATTTAGATATTTGTCAATGTTAATCTTTGCATTTTTAAATTTATCATAAAACCCTTTTTTATAACGAGCATCAAATTCTCTTACACTATCTAAAGATAATGGGCCTTTAAAAAATGGTCTTGCTGAAGTTTCCCTTATTTCTTTAAGGTTTTTAGAAATTATATAAAATTGAACCTTTTCAAATAAACCAGATAAACTTACTTTGGTTTTAGTACACATAACAGATTCTACCACAATATAAAATCTTTCTCTATCTTTTTCATTTAATCTTTCTTCTAAAACTTTAGCTGTTTTATAATCTTCTTTTTTAAGAATCATTTTTCTAGCACGATTTTCAAATACATGTCTAAAGTTCATATCAAAAAAATACTTTTTAAGAAATTTCATATTATCATAAAATTTAACAATACGAATTTGATAAAGAGGATTTACAGGATCCCATTTGGAGTCCATAATAATACCTTTTACTGGTAATAAAATATTAGGGTTAGTATGAGATGCCAATAAGCAATATACTATTTGTCCTTTATCGAATATTCTGTGGGCTTTCATTCAAATTCTATTATGTCATCGAATAATTCAGCAGTGCCGTTGACAATAATATCAGGTGAATGATAAATTTTATATGTAATAGGTTTATCAGATAATGAAGATACATAATCTTTTATTCCATCAACAGTTTCTGTTGTTAAACTTCCTAAAACATAAAATATAGTAGTTGAAGTATTACGACCTATTGCATTTTGTAATTGTCTCATTAAATATGAGGAGACTACTGCATCAGATGGTTCATATTGATAAAAATCATTTTTTGTGAGCTTGTTAAATATATCCATATAATTTATACACTCTATACTCCTAGGAACATTACCTAAAAAAGTTTTAACGCGTAATGCATCATTGGAGTATATAAAGTTAAATTCTATATGTTCTTCCATTCTTCTAATTCCTCAAGCTCACTCTTAAGTCTTTTTATTTTTTGGTCAATATCCTTAGTAGTAGGTTCATAGTGAGTACCCCATTGAGTATTAATATCTAATATTTCTTTATCAAATTTACTACCAATATTTAAACCTAAATCATCGCATAAATCAAAAAAGAATCTTTTTATATAATTAAGTTTGTTTTTATCACCTTCTATCGATTCATAAACATCAGTTGAAGTAAAATGCTCTCTACCTCCACCATGATTATCATCAATGACTTTTTTAATTACACCATTCCTGGCAGGCTCTAAAACTATCTTAATCATTTAGTTTCTTTTAGTTAACTTAGATCTTAACTCTTTAATTGTATTTCTAGCTATCTTTTTATCACGATGCCAGTTTTCTTTATCTTTAATCATAATAGAAGCATATGCTTCTCTTAATTCCTCAATTTCTTTTTTAGTATAACCTTCTTCTTTCCATTGAGATATTTTTTTATTTTCAATCTCTTCATATTTAGCATAAATAGATTTATCAGCAGCTTCCACATTTGCTTCATGTATTTCCTTTCCTTTTTCTCTAGTTTGTTTACAAACTTCTGACCATTCATTTAATGGTAATTTACCTTTCATCTTTAAAATTCCTTGATACTTCATTGCCAATCTTCTTTGACTACGGTTAGGCATTGTTTGTGTTTGGTTTGCAGTTTTGTTCATATGATTAATTTTATTATATATTACTAGTTATAAAGTGTGCTATTCTCCTTTATACTTGTTCTCGATTAAAGATTTAATACTATCCTGTAGACATTTAGTAATTTCATCTTCGGATAATTGATCGTAAATAAAAGAATATAGATCTTCATTAACATCATTAGAATCAAATGAAGTACTCATTAATTCGTAAATTCCTTTAGATGGAATATTTACAGGAAATTCTAACATGAGCTTTACTTTATTATTTTTCTTTTGTTTATTAAATAAAACTCTAATAGGAGATACTGGTTTAACTATAACTTTTTCAGGTGCTACGCTAGCAGTAGGAGCAATTAAATTAGCACCGCCTGTTGCTAAAGGATCTATTGAAGGAGAGTCTTTAACAAATTCACCTACTAAGTCTGGATTTAATTGTTGTAAAAATTCGTCTCTTAATCCAGTAGCTATTCTGCCACCTTCATTAAAGGTAATCCACTGTGAGCCTTCATCTTTAAATGTAACTACATTACCAGATTCATCACCTTTAATCCATTGCCAATGTACTTTAGTTGTTATTTCTTCTGGTGTATTAATGATTTCTTTTTCTTTTGACATGAGTTATGTATTTTATTATTATACATTAAAAAAATAAATTGTTTAAAATTATGAAGCCAGGGGTTCTGGTTGCGCACCAAAAGGATCTATTGCAACTTGAGGTTCTCCTAAAGATGACATTTCAGCATTAAATAATGATAATGTTTCATAATTGTTAAAAGCATAACCATCTCTATATGTTGAGGTACTTCCTAAACTCATAAATTGCTGTTGCAAAAAAATAGTTTTACCAATATTAGTATAAATTACCATATAGGTATCTTTAGTTGCTATATATGATTCTTGTGCCATAATGTTTTTATTTTATATTGGACCACCATCTGATATTCCACCCCACTTAGTTATTAAGCTAGCTCGTGCACTAGCAGCAGCTGAAGGTGATGCTGAAAATTTACTTAAACCAAACGCCCATATACCTGATGGTATTGATGGATAAGATCCAGTGTCCCATGCAATTAATGCTGCATCATAATTAGCAGTACTTAATGTTAATGGAACATGAAAAGCAGAAACCACATTATAACACATTGGTTGAGTACCACCACCAGCAGTACCGATTGTACTAACAGCCTGTAAATCCCAGTTACTCAAATCTTGATCAAATGAACTACAATTCACAAAAATACCATTAAAGCTAGTAACTAATTTAGTATCCCATAAACCAATATTTTGATTAAATGCCATTTCATTAGCTGGTGATAAACTAGGATTTCCTGCAAACGTTTGAGTTAAGTTATTTAAATTAGTAGTAGTCCATCCACTAATGTTTCGATTGAAAGCTAAGGCCGACATAAAAGTTCTTTCCATACTACCCACACTACTCACATCCCATGAATCCATACTTGTTGTTCCGGCCGCGTCAAAGACTGTGCAACCCTGAAACATTCCTTTTATATCAGTTGTTGTACTAGTTACTTGGAACATTTTAGAATTCATGCGCCTACAATTAGCAAACATAAAATCCATGAGGGCCGTGCTACTCACATCCCAATTACTAAAATCAATTTTTCCACCACTTACACTCGGGTCAAATTCCAAAACATTGCAACCACTAAACATGCCTCTCGTATTTGATTGACTACTCATGTCCCATTCACCAAGTCTGTTTATAGTTGTTAAACTTTGATTAAGTAAAAACGCATTAAATGCAGCACCAGGATACCACTTAGGGATATCTCCACAAACTATATCAGTCAGATTTCTACACTCAAAAAATGACCCAGTTTCCCTAAACTCAAAATTACCCCAATTTGTAATACTAGTAACTTTACGTGAATCACTAGCACCTGCTTGATCCATGTCCAAAAATGACCAGCCTCTAATCTCACCCGTTATACTAATTGCATAAACGCCTGCAACTGAATACACATGTGACCTTGCTGTTACATAATTAGATGAATTTATTACTGTGGTTGTACCGTCACCCCAATCTACAGTCATATCTACTAGTGGCGCCACTGGTGTTGCAGTCTCGAATGGTAATATCATTCCAAAAGTATTACTACTTCCTGCACTAGTAAGATTCGTATTAATTTTAAATTGAAAAGCATCAGATACTGAAGCTCTTCTACCTGCCATTGTTTTTCTCATAATTACGGTGCTATTTGTTCAAACCAATATTGTGTAACTTGCCCATTATATTGAATAGTCATATACATATCAGTAGATGTTAAAAATACATCCCCTTTTATAAGTGTTGCTCCAGTTACGATTGGTTGTGATGCTGCATTAATTAATACTCTTCCGAATCCTCCAACCACAGGAGTACCTACAGTAGCATTATTTGTAAATGTATATGAAGTAGTAGCATTTGGATTACCCATATTACAATAATTACCTAGCGGATGTCCTATTTCAACAATAGCTGCAGTGTTAGCTGTCACTGCACCCATTAAATCTTTCCATGCAATTGCAGTACCATCACTAGTTAAAACTGATGCGGTAGTTTGATTAGCAGTTCCACCACTTCCTGCGCCATCAATAATATTAGAGGTCCCTGTGAATGTTATATCATCACCAGCAGATACAGCTATATCAGTTCCATTAGTAATATTACCTATAAGAAGTGTTGCGTCTAATGCCTCAGCTGGTCCCTGAGGTCCTTGTGGTCCTTGTACACCTTGTGGTCCTTGTGGTCCTTGTTGACCTTGCGGTCCTTGTGGTC
>TARA_R110001592_G_scaffold351511_1_pt1 | contig 9982 bp, 10 predicted proteins | sample TARA_R110001592 | Tara Oceans TARA_R110001592 (sample SAMEA4398387) | marine metagenome | biome: Polar Biome; feature: [SRF] surface water layer (ENVO:00010504); material: water (ENVO:00002006), including particulate matter (ENVO:01000060) such as... | depth 5 m | reverse complement strand
TAAATTAGATGCAACTTTTACATCTAAATAATAAGTTCCTGGTAGTAAACTCTGAGTATCTAGTAAAAAGTAGTTTGCATTATTTGCCATATGCACATCTTGAAAGTCGATTACAGTGAATTCATTCCTACCTTCCTTTACATATAGACGATATTTAATACTATCTACTAACTGTTTTTGGTTTACAGTGTATGGAATGTTAACTAAAACGTTTACTCTCCTTACATCACCTCTATATAACCTTTCTTCTAATTTAATACCAGTAATATTTAACCCATATTTCTTAGGTTGTGAGTAATTGTCTCCTATGTTGTAGTATTTGTTACTATCTTTTAATATAAAATCTAATTCTATGTTTGGTCTATTGGTACCATTAATTGTAATACCGCCCCATGTGTCTGTAAATCCTATAGAATCTACATTTTCTGTAGTTCCCGTAACATTAACCTCTATAGAATAAACTCCTTTAGTTACGTGTGTAACATCACTTGGTGCTATTGTTTTATATACGTCACCACCTCCATCTCTAATAACAACACTAGGTAACGTATCTAAATTAGTTGGTACACCACCTAGATTAGAGTATAAATATAATTTATTATTTTTATCTAAATAGAAGTCACTTCTATCGTCAGTAATCGTTTCGCTATATGTTGTTTCTACAAATGGTTCGTAGAAAGTTTGTGTATGCCTAGTGAAGAACCCGACGTATTGTTGTTTAGTTGTTTCTAACACCTCAAATATTCTAGGGAATGCGATACCTAAACCGTAATTAGTACTACCTGTGATATATGCATTAACTGTATCGGTAATATCTATTTCTATATTTTCATTACCTTGTGAAAAATGTTGTGTATTTATAGTTGTTGGTGACCCAGAATAAACTCCAGGTTCTGCCCAGTTTGATAATGTTTGAGCTTCAATCCAATTTGAAGAGCAGGTTGCTTGAGACGCTTCGCCTATATATGTACAGTTATCGTAATCATACCCGTACCCTTCGTCCCATTCTTGGGTTATTGGAAATACCAATAAGTTAAATGAGGATGTTCTTTGTTTTGTTTTAGATTTAGCTTTACCTAGTAATTCAGTGTCAAACGCACCAGTGTTAGTTAACCTTAGTGTATGTTTTAGTTTTGATATATCAGCGTATGTTTTATCATTATATAATGTTTTTAATCTTGTTTCATCAAAATAAAAAATAAATCTAGTAAATGATTGTGCAGTACCAGAACCACCGTAATATAGTTCAGTTATAGGATTTCTACCAACATTACTATTGTTGTTGTGTAGTAGTGTATTGTTTTTATCAAAATATGACCTAATTACCATTTCCCTTTATTAATAAATATCTGGAAATTTTAATTAATTCTAATATTTTTAGATAACATTGCATTCTCTAGCTTTTCCGCTTTGTTTTTAAAATCTGCAACTGATATACTAACAGGTGGCATGTCGGTTGCTGGGTTCCCACTTCCGTTGTGAACATGGTTTAATAGTGCTGACCTTATTAGTTTTAAATACTCTATTAATATGTCACCAAAGACTAACTGGTGCGCACCTTTAAGTATTTCGTCCAGTTTTTCGTTATCTATATACTCTGCGAAGTTTCCGTTTACTTTTGTTAACCCTTTGTTTTCACTTAAGTTTGGTGAACCGTTGTATGTTAGCAAATTAATCCTATCAGAAACAATGTTTGTAACACTTATTTTTTTAGCAACTGAAGTGGTTGGGTTGTCTAAAATAAGAAAGTTACTCTTTATTTGAATAAATCCTGGATTTTCATCATTAAATGTTAGCGGTGTTTTACTTTTGAATTTACTAGACCTTAATAATATTTCTTCTTCTCTTTGTATGATGTCTGTATTACCCCTACCTTGTATTATTACATTTTTAGGGTCTTGAAAAACACCTTTAACTTTTGGGTCTTTACTTATATCTTCAGTTGGTTCAGTGTTACCAATTGAAAAATTGGATAGTGCGGTTGTACTTAGGTCTTTTTCTAACTTAGTTAAACTAGATATGATTGGACCGATATAAAATCTATCATCAAATACATCACTTGAGCCTTGAACCATCGTTAATACAAGTTCACCTACTTTTGGTACGAAATTAATATGTTTTGGTATTAGCGGAAAACAATTTGGTAACATCGCTTTTTCGAAATTAGTATACTCGTTACCTTCTTTAGAACCATCATATTTAGAACCAGGTATAACAACTTTAATCGCGTGTTCGTCTGCGTTAAACCTTTCTAGTCTTTTTTTAATTACTTTTTGGTCATCATCCTCTTTTAAATTTTTAACTATTTCGTTATTAGTCAAATTAAGTTTACCTACGTGTACAACCTCTGTAAAGAATATATTATCAATACCACTTATTTTTCTTCCGTTACTATGTCCACTGTTTAATTTATTAAAACTCATACACCAGTTCTTTTAAGTAATATCTTATAAATTTCCTGACCTTTTTCTTCCATACTTTTCATTAAGTCAAATGCGTTTAACATTCTTTTTTTTAAATCAAGGTGATTATCATTTAACTCCTCAAAGTATTTTTTTAATTCATCAGTACTTTTATCTTCTAAATTGTCCATATTAACTTTTTTTTAATTATTTAAAATGTGAATCCGTCCGCACCAATAGGTAGTGTGTTTGACCCTACACTACCGTCAGCATTTAATATTTGTATTGCTCCTGGGTCTATTAACACTTGAGTCTTAGATTCAGTTTGTATCATGCTAACCATCTCTTCAGACATTAACTTTACTTTTAACGCTTCTCTATTTGGTCCGTCAGAGAATACATCACCCATTGGTAATCCAGCTTCTGACTCTAGTCTTGATATTGTTCTAGCTGCTAAGTTTCTAGCACTCAGGCCTGGTCTTAACTTTTTACCTATTAGTAATAATGGTGGTGGTATACGTCTAGCTTTCGTTTGAAACGAATCAAAAAGACCTTGTATAGTATTAATTATACTACTAATTGAAGTTGAATTAACATCACTTGTTGGTGATTTTCCTGAGGGTTTACAATCTGACATTTAAATTATTTAGATTTGGTACTGGTGGTGAATTTATTTTTCTTATTTGTGCGATTATTTTTGGTGAGACTCCTTGCAAACTTAGTAAGATACTTACGTAATTTTTAGCTTGTTCTACCTTGTCGTCAACAAGCTTTTGTGTGAGTAGTTTACTTATATTTGATAGAACTAGATTAAGAAGTTTATTTAAAAGCATCTCCAATATTATTTTACCAATACTTTTGAATAGTTTTTTATTACTCTTAATAAAATCAATAGGTCCATCATAACTAGTACCCTTTCCATGTATTATTTGATGATTTATAGCAAAAAGAGATATAAACTCTGGTGTCATTATTGACGATAATACAACTATTTGTAATTTTTTAATTATTTCAATAAAGAAATTAGTCTTTACAGTTTCTTTATTTACACTAGATACAGAATTCGATTGAGCTTCGGCTGCGCTGTTTAAAGAGTTAGTTACGGCTGAAGCTTCTTCAGCTTTAGTTGTTGTTGCGTCTATGTCTTTTATTGCTTGAACAGCGATATTGCTGGGTGCCGAAACTTTAACGTTACCACATGTTTTTAATTCTCTAACTCCATTTTTTCTGTCGTTTGACTCTCTATCAATTCTAGCGAGTGTTGGGTTATCAAAAGTGAAAAAGCTATCTTCTAGAAAATCATTTTCTGACTCTAATATACAGGTTAAAGATTCTTTAAGTCTTAATTCAGATTCAATTTGCTTTTTACTCTTTCCAGTTGTGGCGGATATAGACCCAAATAACTCTTCTAATATTAAGCCTATAAAATTACCTGAACTTGCGGAGCCTGGGCTACCAAATAAAGATAAACTATCTATAAGGTCATTATTAAAGTCTGATAGTTTTTTACTAGAATAATCTACACTAGTTGTGTATTTAATAACGTTATTATTCGTGGTACCAATATTCGTAAATTCAGTTGTTAGTATATCGACATTAGCAACTGACATACCCCAATTTGTAGACTTTAATGGAGTTTGTATTGTATTGTATAAATAAGTGTTAAAGTCTTCACTGTCAACACCTCTTGCGGTATCGGTATAGACCAAGCTACCTGCAGTACTTTCTGGATTTATTTTCATTCTGTCGAAAAAATCTACATCAGTTACTTTTAATTCTACCCCAGTACCTCCATGTCGCAGCCAGGAGGGTATTGATGGGTTTACACCACAAGAAGTTATTTTTTTTAATTCAGTCTTTAACCCCTCTTTAACCACCTCTTCTATTAGGGGTAATCCATGTGTTATTGTGTCAACTATGAAATCTTTTAAAGCTCTAGCACCTACTAAGGCTGTAGTTAAGTCTACTAAAAAGTCAGTACTATTCAACTTGTTATTTACGGAGGATATAGAACTATTAACTTTAGCTCTTTGTACCTTGCCTAGCGCTTTTACTGCTGATAACTTTGCGAAAATTTTTCTTTTTCCTTCTATAGGTTCCATAATTACCTTTCCTTTTCATTATTATCGTTAGTTTTGGAGTTTTCTTCCATCATTTTTCTAACAGCTTTAAAGTCACTTATTGATACTTTACCACCAGTTTTTTCATTAAGTGATTTTTCAGTATCACCACCATGTTTTAAAACATCAGTTTGTAGTTTAGCAACTTCTAATTTCATCCTCATTGCAGAATCTTTTACTTTAAGTGCGCTAGTCTTTTCTTTAGCGATTTTAGTTAAATCATCGACATCTTCAGGTTCTGCAGCGTTACTCATTTCGTTTATATTATTTTGAGCAGCAACTATATTCCCGCAAGCGTCATTATAAATTTCTTGAAGTAGTCCTTCTATTGCTGCTGAGTCGTTTAGTTTTATTTGTTGTTTTTTTTTCCTTGGCATGATGAAGTGTTTATATATAAATATCTAAATTTAATTTTTATTTAATCCCATTTTCCATGCCATCTATTTTAACTAGCTCATACAAGATTTTATACCTCTTCATACCTAGTCTAATATCTTTAGTTGTTAGGCCAGTGTACCTTCTCATACTTTCTAGTATTGAGTTTTTATTGAACTTTGTACCACCACTCATAAGGTCTAGTGTGATTTCCCAGTCTTTAAGTATGTCAATTAATGCGTAACCAACTTTAAGTTCATTTTCATTTAACTTTTTTTTACTACCCTTACAGTTACCGTTTATCTCCTCGTTAATACTTTCAGTTAACCTATGAATAAATTTATTCATTGTGAACTCGTTATCGTCAAGCTCGTATTGTTGGTCTGCCTTATGTTCAACCACAACACTAATATTTTCATATGAGTCTACTTGCTTTATTTTTTTTTCATCAGCAATTAATAACCCTAGAATATAATTTTTACATATTGTTCCGTAATAAGAATAAGCCTTCTTACCTTTAGAATTTTCAAATTTATGAGCTTTTGTTATTAGGAATGAAAGTGTGTCTGAATGTAAGTGCTCAAAAGACTCTATCTTTCTATATAATTTGTACTTCCTAATTATCGATTCAATCATCTTATTGAGTGGCTCTCTTAGCCACTCATTATAGACTGCATTCCTTTCTTTTTCGTTCTCTGTATCTAAATATTTTAAAACAGCTGCTTCTTGTTCGGGACCAAAATATAAATCGTTCTTTCTTTTACGTCCTCTCTTTTTAACCATTTTAAGTTATACTTTTATCATAGCTTATGTCTCGTTCTCTTTTGTGAAAATATTCCTTTTTAGCTTGTTCTAACCACCAGTTAGCTTCTACTGGGTTCATTTCATTTGAGTATTGTTCAAATAAAGAACCTTCTCTTTTGTTTTGGTGCTTGTATCCAAACCTAGGTATTACCATAGTTTTAACTCCATTAGTTACCATTCTTAATAGAAATTCATAAATAAATGTTAGTTTTATATTTTTCTTGAATCCTCCCCAGTTGTCAACTGATTCTTTTCTCATAACAATTCCGTCTATATTAAAATTTTGAAATGTTAGTAGTCCGCTCTCGTCGAGAACACCTAATTCATCTGAAAAAGAATTAGCCCAAACAGCTTCGTTAGTTAAACCCATAAAACTTCCGTTATTAGAGTCTGTATCGACAATGATGGGCATAAATATATCAACATCTTCGTGAGCTTCTCTATACTCAACAACGTTTTTAAACCACTTGTTTGAGTATTCATCGTCAAATTCTAAAAAACTAAACCATTTACTTTTTACTTGACTTATTCCGTAATTAATTTGAGTTTGGAATCCAGCTCCATCTGGATTGCTGACAATTCTTACGATATCTTTAACTCCACCAAAGTCAAACGTTTTCATAGTTTCTTCTACTTTAGAGCCGCTTGGGACTACGATTAATAGTTCTTCTGGTTTTGATTCTTGATTAGCAACACTTTCAATTGCTGACTTAAAAAGTGTAACCTCTTTTTCATTATTTAATTCATGAATAGGTAAAACTACACTTATATCTGTTTTTATTTTTTTATTCTTGTCCATATAAATTATTTTTGATTTTCTAATACTTTAATAGTGTTATTTAATTCATCTTTTCTGTTTTGAATGAATGACGAATACACTTCTTCTAAAATTACCTTTTGATTATTAGGTGTGTATTTACCCTTACTTTCATTAATACCGTCTAATAAATCCTGTGGTACAGAATCTTCAAGCCAAACTTTTAAGTATGTTGCGATTAATTCAGGTATATTTAAATGTGTGTTTGTCCATACACCATTGTTCTTGATTTTACCATTATCAAATTCATCAATTTCTTCCATCCATTCTGGAACCATATTTGGTATTTTACCGATTATAGGTGTGTTACACTCCATGGCTTCTAGTGGGAATGTCCCAAACCCAGATGAATCATCTATCCATACACCTAGACAAGATTTACCTAAGTCTTCAGCAAAATCTTTTCTACTCAAACCTTTTAATTCTTTAAAAGTAATCCATTTATAAAGTGGATATTGTAGATAGAACATTTTAGCTATTTTAGCTGCGGTACCTTGTTCTCTTGCTGATATAGTAACCACTGGAATTTTTGGCTTGTCTGATGGTTTAAAGTATTCTGGAATACTAACTGGAATCACTTTGCTTCTAGTTGAAGGGAATAGTGAACTTACGTAGTCTGCTTGTTTTTGACTTGTTGTTATAACGTCGTTAAACCCATAATCAGACCATCTCCTTCCAAGAGGTAGTAGTTCAAGTAAGTAGTCGTAGTTTTGAGATAAGACAATTTTTTTACATGGAAAATTCTTAGCTTGGTCCATAACATTTGAAAAAATCTCTGGAACAATTAAAAAGTCTTCAGCTTTAATTTGAATCCCCTGATTTTCAATTGAGACATGAGGTAGTTTTGCGTATTCCTCACCTAGCCAGTCTGACACCCCCATACCTTCTGCATCACCTCTTAACTTGTAATCGTTTTTTTCATGTAAAATGTATGCCGTATAACCTAGTTCAGTTAATAGCTTAACGTGTTCATATATGTTGGCGATACCAGCAGAAGGATTACCTTTAGTGTCTAGGGTAAAAAAATATAACCCAAAATCTTTATTATCTAACTTTGTTAAAATCCCTTCAACAAGTTCTTTTTCTACTTTTTCTTTTTCTTCCATGTTTAATTTAATTTAATATTTATTATTTTCTTTCGTTTATTATTCCGTGACCAATTAGTGTATTAAAGCTTAGTTTAAATGGTAGAGGTAAGTCACCTAACGCTCTATCAATACCTAGTTCATCATCAATTTCATCTAATGTTGTTAATATGATTTCGATAAGTGTTCTTACCGTTTCATATTTAGCCATGTTTATTTCTCTAGGGCGTTCAGTTTCTCTTTTAATTATTTCAGTACTTATTATTTCACCGTCACTATCAACAACTGTCTTTGTTTCAGTTTCTATAATAGTTTTACCCTTATTTGTTTTACTTATTATTACCTTGTCAAGGTTGTCAAGGTCTATGTAGTACTCTACTCCTCCGATTTCAATCATATTATTTTTCAATATTTTCGTAATTTGTTATTTTTGTATTTAAAATTTTATCTCTTAAACTTTCATAACGAATAAACGGTAATATTGAATCTAATTCAAAATCAGCTGAAGACCCACTATTGTATGGAGCTTTTATTTTAACTGATAATTTATCGTCTGGTTTAGTGTCTAAGACTTTTGGGTCTGCTGTGACTAGAATGTCAATACCCTCCCAGCATTTTTCGTAGTCTTGTACGAACCTTATAGTTTCTGCCCTACACGATAGTTTAGATAAAAAGAATAAGGTTGCTGGAATACTACTATGTACCTCTCTTGAGACAATTTCTACTGAGTGTTCTTCTTCATCTTTAATATCGATTAAGAAATTGTTGAACTTACTCATTAAGTTATTTAGTTTTTGGTCTGCGTGACCAAATATTTCTAATGAAGCTTCTTCATATAGAAACTTGTTCATACTGTCTAAAGAATTAAACTCTACAAACTCGCTAAAGTTCTTAGATGTTATATCATCTATTTTTAACCCCGTTTCAGCATTATAATATTTTTCGTATGTATATAAAAATTGTGTTAACGTATCTCTTAATACTTCGTCTAATGTAATACCTATCCTCATAATAACAATTATAAGTCAGATATCTAATAAAGTAAACTATATTTTAAATAAAAATGTTAATTAACTAACATTTATACCTTGATTTTCAAGGTCATCATATTTATCTTCAATAACGTTAATTATTTCGGCTCTAGACTGGTCTTCTGGTCCCATTTTAATAAACTCTATTCCTTTAATGTTTTCAAAATGTTTTACCATTAAGTTTAACCCAGAAGTCTGACCGTTTGAACTATCTTTTTGTCTAGTGTCACCAAGTATAATTAATTTACAGTTCTTTCCGATTCGAGATAAGACAGTCCTTAGTATTGAGTTGTTTATATTTTGAGCTTCGTCTAGAATTATAATACAATCACTTAAACCAATACCTCTTATATATGCTAACGGTAGGAATTCAATAAGCTGACTTTCTCTTGCTACGCCGTACGCAACCTTATCTACAATTTGTGTAAAGTTAAAGTCGTAAGAAAACATAAACGGAGCTACTTTTTCTTCCATAGTACCCTTTAAAAAACCTATATCTTCAGATTTGTTATCAAGAGTTTTAACTGATTTAAGTAAGTATATTTTATTATAACTTTCACCTACCTTATGAGCTGATTTAAATTGTTTCAACATACCTTGTATAGCTGAAAATGTCTTACCAGTACCCGCTTGTCCGTGTACTACAGTAATAATCGTATCTTTATTACATATAGATTTTATAATCTTTTTTTGATTTTCTGATTTACAAGTAAAATCTCTTACACTGTAAGAGTTTATAAAGTCGTTAATAGGGTTTCTGTTCATCTTTTTTTTATTTTTAGGGGTTCTATCTATGTATTCCTGAATCTCTTCGTAATCCTCGTTTGTTACGTTTTTTGTTTTAATTTTCATTCAGTTTTTTTTTCTTTCTTTATTCTCGTATTTCTTATCTAATTCAATCTCTCTATACTCTTCTAATAAATACCTTCCGTCTACGGTAACGTCACATTTAAATTTAATTACGTAGAATCCGTCGAATAAAATTATCTTATCAAATGATACTACATCGTATTCATATTCATAAAAGTCTTTACTACCCATGGTTTTATATGTTACGAAATTAACTTTATCGATATCTAAAATAGTAGTAGACCTTGGGTTTTTAATCGCTCTTTTTAATTCCGAAACTAATAAACTCGTTTTTTTATCATATTTATCAGGGTAAATACTTATATAAAACTCTAATAGTTTTGTTTTTTTATTTATAGACCTTATATTTAATTTTTTAGAAAAATTTTCTATCTCAAATTTTGGTTTAAATTCTCTTGTAACTTTAACTGGTCTTTCTGATTTAATAAACGAATTATAATCATTATTATTTATTTCACCTAATGTTGTACCTGTTTCG
>TARA_R110001592_G_scaffold221213_3_pt1 | contig 9986 bp, 6 predicted proteins | sample TARA_R110001592 | Tara Oceans TARA_R110001592 (sample SAMEA4398387) | marine metagenome | biome: Polar Biome; feature: [SRF] surface water layer (ENVO:00010504); material: water (ENVO:00002006), including particulate matter (ENVO:01000060) such as... | depth 5 m | reverse complement strand
CCAAACTATCCAGCCATATTTGTTTACATCTTCCTCACATGAGGTAATAGCTTTATCCCATTTCCCTTTACCTTTATTAGTAAATGGAATAGCCGTAATGTTATCAATGCTCCATTTCATAGCCGTGTTGTATTCTTCAACGTCTTCCGGTTGAAGAAAAATATCGCTCGTACTACTGATGGTTAAAGCGCCAAGACTTGCATCATCCTCAGACGCAAGTTTTTCTTCGCATACTGCCAATGCTGTTTCTGAATCATCATCACCACTTAATGCTTTATATTTATCTAAGGTAAATGCATACGTTAAGGGTGTCTCTAGCTTTGCATTATATTCGCTATTGGCTTTTGTAAAAGCATCTCTTTCATTGGTTTCTTTTGCTTGGCTCTTACATTGTTCAACATCTTTTTCATCTTTATATTGTTCACACTCGGCATTAATTTCTGTCTCTGACTTTAATGGATTTTTAGATAAATTGTCTGAATAGTTTTTGTATATATTCGTGGCATGACCTACACATATATCAACAGTGTATTGTTGATTATCTGCTACTTTTCCTTTGTCAAATTCTCCACTTCTCGTCAAGTAGTGCTCTGCATATGAGGAAAATTTTTCATCGGGATCTTCGCCGGACATTTCAAGATATCCGCCTTTTGGTTTGTAGTGTTCACCGTAGTTAGTACTGTCACAATAAGTATCTCCTTCGTTACCGATTTTCCCCCAATGATAAGGAAATTCACTGTCTTTTGAGAAAAAACCTACTGCAATATTAGATTTCAAGCTTGGGTACAAGCGACGGTTTTCTATGCCATCAAAACGTATTTTGGCATGATTAATAATTGTCGTGATGCTTTTACACACATTAGTTACATTACTTCTAAAGTGATATAATGAGTTATCATTGTAAAATTCAAACAGCTGTTCTTTTTTTTTGCCGTTTTCATCACTTCGCTTATTAATTGGCAAAATGAGCTGTTTTTCATCGTCTCCTCTGGCCATTGATTGGCTAAGCCAGTTTATTGGTAGCTTTTGTCTAATAATTGTTTCTATTCCTTTAGTCCCTAACCCGTCTTCCTCGTAGAGGTAATTTAAATAGTCATACCTTGGGTCTCCTCTGAATTTTTGTGTCTTTTCCTTGTTAATATCACCTGATTCATCCCAGTAATACGGCCTAATTTCGCAATGCCCTTTATTACTATCATTAGTAAAATAACGACCAGCTTCATTATCATCTAACGCTTCAGGAGCTTTAAATTCAGCTGGATTGTCTAGGTTAAGTTTATAGCTTGCCTTACCGAAAAGCTTATTGCGTTGATCAATATGGTCATCAACATTTTTTTCCAGCATTGGAATAAAAGGCCATTTTTTTATAGCAGCGTGGGTCGTTACATTAGCGTGCTGATATTGACCTTTGGTATATTTGTCCCGACTATAAAATTCTTGTTTGATAATTCCGCTAGTGTCGCCACTGTCTTGTTGTAGTATTTGTTGGATAAAGCTGCCATTTTTATTCACTTGTTTAAGTGCTAATTTCCATTGCCTTTCTAATTGTTTCGTACGATTTTTTGCGTCATCAAGTTGTTTACTCACTTGTTGGTAATATATGCCTAGTGTAGTGTCGGGATCAATTTCAGAATGACTTTCGATTACAGCGTCAATCTCAGCACCAAAATCATCTAAATTTTCTAAATCATTTTTATTCTTAAGAGCGTTTCGATAATTTACTTGCAAGTTACCGTTTTGCAAAACACGTTTTTCTTCAGAGGAATACCGCGTAAGTCGACTCAATTTATAAGCAAGGTCAGCAGATTCAGGCTCAATATAGCCTTCGTTAATGTTATATAAATAGCCGACATTTGGCTTTTCATTTTCAGGAACGGCAGCAGTATAAGGTTCTATCGTAATACTTTGCATGTATGGCCAATACTCTTGAGTTGGCCAACTGATGGTATTATTTCTATTTCCCCAAGCGTTAAGCTGTGTATTAATTTTCTCGGTTGCGTTGTTAACCGATTGTTTAATTTCGTCAAAGTTAAGGCTTTCTTCACCACCAGCTTCTTCATCTGTTGTAACTTCATCTGCGCCGTCTTCATTAACTAGGCACATTGCACCACCGCTTATTATAATCGTTTCAAGCTCTGTTTTTATTTCCTGCAAGTCTACAATTGGCGCTTTGCTCTCTCGCCAACTGCTATAAGAAACTTTAAATGTTGCTAAAGCACCGGCTAAGTTTTTTATGCGGCCAATTGGCCCTGCAACAGCGTCTTCGCCAATGTAACCATTTGGATAACGATTCATCATTGTCTTTCGCCATTTGACTGTACTATTAGCTGAGTCGTTAATAGATTTATCGTTTTCAGACGGGTTAAATAATAGCGGCGAATACATTCCTGTTGATAAAGTAACCGGTGGAAAGTCTGAACGTGTTAAGTCTGTATATAAAGATACGTTATCGGCTATGCCCGAAAGCGTATTTACGTGCTCAACCAGAGCTTGCAAACTATCAATGTAAAAGTTGTCTCCGTTAATACCTGATAAGCTTTTATGAAAGGTAACTTTTTTCTCTGATATCTCTGAATCTATCGTTTTGGCCTCAGGCGCACCCGATGCTACTGTTGTATATGGGACAGTATAAAGTATGTCTTGTTCTGTAATCCCACTTGGAAAGTCATCACTACGTCTAGGCGCAGCACCAGGGGTTTTCTTAATAATGTTCAGCCAATAGTCGGCAAGTTGCTCTAAAACGTGATCTATCGCAGGGTTTGAAGCACTGGCTGAGGCTAGTTGCGCTAATGGATTTAGGTTTTGAAATTCAGCAAGGGCAACTTTGGCATTTTTAGAAACAATTAACCCGTGTGAGCGTAACTTATCACCCACCATTGAGCTTTCAATTGCTTTTGTAGTGGTTGCATTGGCTGAAGTTTTAGCAACTTTAAATGGTTGATAGTCGTATTGCGCAGTGGTTAATTTGCTAAGACCTAATGGCCGATAAGGCAACTGTCCAGCTGAAGTATTAACAGAGTTACAATCGCCTTTACCGTTGGCATTACTCCCTGTATTACTGGCCGTGATCTCGCAGGGTAACGAACCGGAAACAAAGCTCATACCGATAATAGCATGTTCTACTTCAGACAATTCTTCTTGTTCTGTTTCATTAAGAACAATGTTAAGTTGCGATATTTTATTATGAACAAGGTATATTGCACTTAATGACATTATTGTTAAAACAATTAATACCGGAATTGAAGATAACCCTTTTGAGGTGTTTACCATGATGCGCATAAATCTACCTCATTTGTGCCACTTTCTTGCTCTGCTTCTGAATATTTTTTTACTTCATTCTTTGAATAATTACAAAAGTTACGTTGTTGATAATTAACATTTTTAATCATGATAAATTTTTCATCTATCCCTGCTTGAGCCTCCGCTAGTTTTTTACTCGCATCTTTATATGCTTTTGAGGCTTTTAATATTTCTACTTTCGAATTTTGAATCGATTGAATTACAGATTTTGCCGCCGTCAATACGGCAGGGTTTGCCTCAGCTATACCTGCTGTAGCACTCAATAAATCGGCAAGGGCTTTGGTTCGCATTTCCCAAAGTTTTTTTTCCGCGGTTGTTATGTTAAAACTTTTCGCCGTTAGAAATTTAGTAAATAAGTCATAATAGTCATCTTGCCATGCGGTTACGTCTCTAATTTTTGCTGAGATTTGTGTTTGCGTTTCCATCGCATTAATACCTGTTATTATTGCCGGACAATTTAATTTACTGATTAAACCAATTAAACTTTGGGAGTAATAAATATCGTCAGCATTGACGATAGCGCTTTTTGCAACAGGCAAGGGTTCATTATTATCAGATGATAATTCATTGTCACTATTACCTTGTGCTAAACATTGCTGCGATAAGTTGTGGATAGAGCTTGATTTTGATTGCCGTGTTTGGCGATGTAAATTCACCTTAAATACCGACTGGCTGGAGTTATTCCATGATTCACTATCCGAGTCGTCAGCATAAACATCTATATTTCCGTAACCTTCAACTTCTTTCGAAAGACTGACTACTCCGGCGGTTGACTGCTCACTTATATTGTTTGGGCCACCACTGATTAGTGTATAGGCAAGTTCGTGGCTGTAAATAAAATCGGGATCATCGAGCACTTTATTAAAAGCACCAATTGAATTGCTGTATTGATGAACAAATTGGGCGTTAATCGCCATGTCACGACAGAATAAATATTGATTACCTTTTATTTCGTTATTTTGATCACCAATAAAATCAGAGAAAGTCTTGTAGTTTGTACTTAATCTAGGGTTAATGGCATAAAAAAATGGCCGGCCCCAGCCGTCTAGAAACGGCGTATTCAAGCCAAGTATTTTAGCAGGTAAATTACCCGTAAAAGCACCGTTACGACAACTAATTTCAGTCCCACTTTCGTCTAATGGGCATGGTATACGCCCGTTTAGCTTGATGTAGCTTGTTAATGCCTGTTTGGCTATAGATAACTGCGTTTTAGTATCAGCAATACGTTTATAAGGTAAATACATGCTTGCAATTGAACTTAACGAACCAATGATAATGCCAAGTAATGTAATGGCAACGGCTACCTCGATTAACGAAAAACCTTTTTGAGATGATAGCCTTAACATTACTTGCTCTCCGGTGATAAAATCGTTTCTAAATGAGCTTTTAGAAACTCCAAATATATTGTTTGATTCGCTTGCATTTCATGCGCCGGCTGGGCAATTTTATATAGCTCTGTCGGTGTGCTGTCACCATCAATTAGCCAGTCATATGTGTCACAAGCGAGTAAACCTTCAATCATTTCCTGTGTTGGGAGGTTACTTTTAACTGTACCTGTAGCGTCACCGAGCAAGGTATTAAGGCACTTTGTAGATAAACCAACATCTTCAAGATTTCCACTTTTAGGTAAACAGCCGCCGGTAGCGTCGCTGATTGTTGTAACGACTGTTTCTAAAATTGTGTTGGTGCTTTGTATGATCGCATCTATGCTGTTTTGGTCTTTCATGAAGTGGTCGTAACAATACTGACCTTTAAGTTCCATTAGTCCTGGACCGCCATCTAATAGTAAAATAATGTTCGCTAATGTCACGCCTAATTGCGTTAGTTTTTGCACAGTTTCTGCAATACCCGCACCATAAGCAATGACCTTTGCAGGGCCACTGTACATGTCAGTTTTAGGTCCTTTAATATCTTTGATAGCTTTAGCTGCATTTGCCATATCCATTACGTTTGTTTTTAAATCGGTCACCACTAAAACAGTCGCTGCTTTTGCCGTTTCTTTACGCAAGGCTAATATGTCTATTAGTTGTTTATTATGTGCCTTTGCAATCATTAGGGCTGCAAGCTGATATTCACCGCCATTAAGTGCTTGCAAACGTTGCGTACATGAAAGTTGTTCAGCAAACGTCGATTTAGCAACACTGGCGGTAAATATTCGATTAAGGTCTTCGGTATCGCTGACCTTTATTTCATACGCATTAGTGCTATTGCTATCAGGATCAGGATTCAATAATTGCCAGCAATATTGCGTAATAGGGGAATATAGTTTTGTTTGTCGTGTCACTATTGGCGTAAATTTCGGCTGAGTTATATCTAAATCTACCGATGATAAATCGGGTCTACGTGGTAAGTCATCTGGAAAGTCAACAGGTAATGATTTATCTAATTGATAGCTTATAGTGTGCCGATTTTCATTCAAGCCAATGAGAATAGGTTTTAATGTACACTCTGTATTTTTGTCACATGGTGGGAATTGGCCATTTTTAATAACATAACTCGCTATTGCTTTAGTCACTTTTGGAATGATCGGGTGAACGTCTTGTTGTAATATTCCGGTGTCTTGTTGACGAATTAATGATGATATTCCGCCAATCATCACACCCAATATCAACATAGCGACGACCAATTCAATAATGGCGAAACCACGATTATTCACTTTGTGAGTCAATACCCCTTGCTTAGCGATTATTGACTTACTCAAGCTACACATAACTTAGCAACTATTTCAGCTATAGAAGAACTTACCACAACATCGTCATATTCTTCACCAGGCATTTTTAGTGGCGATTCAATTTCTATAGATGCATCATTTACATTTACATTTGCGCCGTCAAGCGGGTCGCCATCTTGGTTGTAGTCGTCCATTGCATCAATCAACACAAATGCAGGAATTGCATATTTATTTTGGTCTATTCCTTTATTACCTGTCTGTGCATACTTTAGGATCGGCAAATTACCTATATTGTCCTTTTCTATATCAACTATTGTTTTTTTAAGTACGCTACATAACCATTGTTTATGAGAGGTGAAGATGCCATTAGCGTTATTTACTAGAATTGCGTTATTTGGCGAGTCTACTTGCAAGTTATATATTAATTGAGGTTGCAATACATAAGTTAGCTGGGCAGTTTTTTCTCTAGTGAATGCTGCTGAAAATTTGTGGTCGTTATCAAGGGAAATACTTTTCCAAGGTATTTTACTGATAAATTTTTCAGATCCATTACCAGATAATAAAGTGCAATATTTTGTGCCTTGAATTGCATCCTGATTTTGCTCTGATGATTTTACTACCTGCACTCGTTGACCTTTAACACCACCAACAGTTTCAAAAGTTACATCAATAATATTTCTAACCTTGATGTCACTCGCGCGATTTTCACTCGTTGGAGTATAGACACTTTCTAAGCCATTACCTTTTAAATCAGGACATGGGAGCGTACTTTTGTCGGCTAACATGGAAGTCAATAGTTGCTGTATTAGCATTAAATTTTTATGTGTTTGTTCACGTTTAACTGATGAACTTACATTTTCAAGTAAGCTCATGCCAGAGCCAAGTAAAACACCGATAATAACAAGCACGACACTGAGCTCTATCAATGTCATTCCTCGTTGATTACCTTTTATAATGATAATACTTTTCATTAATTTTCTGGTGGCTCATCTGCTACTGAAAACTCATCAAAACTTGCACTTTTAATATCGGCGTTGGCACGATGAATAGCAATTTTTCTTTTGGCGTTATTGTGGTCAATTACCACGTGGTCGTCTTTTATTGCGACCAGAGTGCCGCCATTAACTAAACGATCGTTGGGTCGATATAATTTATTATCAATACTGACAATGCTTCCTTGATTTGTTTGATAGATCATACCGACATGATATTGCGTTAATTTTTGTTCCGCTTGCTGTTTAGCTAAGCTTTTATCTTTAAACAAAGATATATAATGCCCACTATTATCTTTGTTACTTGCGAAACTTAACGCTTCTATTTCTTTGATATACTTTTTTACGGTCGATATTTCTTTAGTGCTTACTTTTTTGATACGTAAACTACTAAAAGCCGATAAATCTGTAGGCGATACATTCATGTGTTTTAATGTTGTAATGTATGCTGAAACTAAAATTGAGCTAATTGCTATCCCAGTAAAAACAAAGCCTGTTTTATTTTTATTCATTAGAAAGCACCTCTATATCCATAGCAAAAAAGTTGGCTGAATCACCACCAAGTAAGCTATCGGTTACCGCTAAATTTTGATTGTTTAAATTTTGAATATAGTCATTGAATACAATTTCGTGATCAATTTCTGATGCAACTATTTCACCGGCTACTTGAATTACAATTCTATCTGATGGTTTTTGTGTGTTTTTATTGTTTCGGCTATTTCTAGTAGAATTTCCAGCGGATATAGGAGATTTATTTGGATAAGTAACCAGTATTGATTCGATATAAACATCCCCTGAACTGGGGTTCGCTAATGCCAATTTTTCAAGCACTTGTTCAAAACTTACAATATTAATATCGCCACGTATTAACTGATATTCTTTAATGAGCTCTTCGTTGGCAATAATGTCGGGCCTAGCTTTATCACGTCGACGCGCATCTTCAAGTTCCTGCACAACATTGGCGACTTCAAAACGATTATATGAAATAGATTTTTGTGTTTGCCAGTAGTCATATCCGAACCACAGGTTAACAACTAACATAATCATAGCAACCACAGGTAATGCTTGTTCTAACATGTAGTTATAACGTTCTTCAGACGACGATATACTGCTTGAAACCGTCATGTCATCTATATAATCAATTAACGTACTATATTGTTTAACACCATCGATATATATTTCTTTAGTGTTTACAGGAAGCACTTTTAGATTAAGCTTTTCAGCAAGCGCTTGTTGCCACTTGGGAGACTCTGCGGTTTCACGTATCCAATCAAATGCTAAAAAACTTGTTATTTTAGCTTGAGTACTGGCCGCCACTCTCGATATAGCGTCGGATAAATTATGTATGAGTGCTTCATCGTCTAGTTCATTTTCATAAACACGAATATTTTTACTCGCAATAATTTTTCCATTATTGTAAATAACTAAATCAAACTCTTCGCCTTTATTTATTAGCACGACCCCACAACCAACTTTATCGCCATGATTTTTTATCAAAGAAGGGAATATTTTGGCGTAAGGAACAAGTAAACGGTGACTAAGCGTATTATTGGCAATATTAATATATTTATTATAATCGGCTAAAGGTACTGATTGATAAAACAAAAAATTTGTTTGCGTGTTGAGCCGATATTTTTCAGAGGTAACAATTTGCACGCTACCAACGACTTCACCCTCATCTCTTAGCTGTTTAGCAAGGAGCACGTCACTATATTTAATGTCTCCCTGTATTTCACGACTATTAATAGGGTAATTAAAATCAGTGACTAAATAAAAGTCTTCATTATTTAAATAATTACTGTTCGCCGCAGAAAATACATCTGTTTCAATTTGCTGCCATTGTTGATCAAATCCAATATATTTTTTGCCACAAATTTCAATCAAATATTTTTTCATTTAAAGCGCTCCTAACTTATAATTTTATTTTTAGCGGTATGAAATTACACTTGAGTTAAATTTCATTTGCAGGCCTTCACCTGTAGATTTAATGGCTGATTTTATCCGTTCTTCTAGGTTAGGTGTAGGCTCTAACCCTTGATACGCAAGAAAGAAAGTAGAGGGAACATAATATTTACCAGCGATAGATCTCAGCGACGCTAGTTTTACGGGAAGTGCCTGTAATTGAACAACTTTATCTAAATTGACATTATACTTATGTCGCTCTGTCGTAATATAACGCCTTTCAGTAACGTAGTTAGCAAACTCACCTTTAAGTGTTTCAAATTTTTTACGTTTACTTATTTCGCGCTCGTAAGCTTTTCTTTTGTTTTGTAGCTCCATAACCTGCATTAAGTCATCTTTTACGACATACAACTCACTATTAAGCATTGACTTAAAATAGGCTAATGTAGGTAAAGTTAACGAGCAAATTACTATCAAGCCCATCGATATTCTTTTAATTTGAACAGGACTCAGTTTTTTATCCAATTGCATAATTTGCTCCTTAACTCGCCCTTACTTTTGCTATAAGGGCAATGCTTTTCTACTGGTTCATTTTGAAAATAACTTCAACTCGTGCGATTGCCGCATTGCCACTTTCGTTATCATCACCGATAATTGAAGGCCAAGTGTCTATAGATTTGTCAGCTGAATTGTCCATGCGGAACATGCCTTTTGTTGAGTCTGGTACGCCGTCAATTAACGTGTCTAGTGCTACAGCTAAATCAGCACTCATACCCGTTATACGCATAACATTACCACTAGCAAAACTTCCTTCGTTAGCTTTACTTGGCGGCATATATTCAAAACAAACAGTTAATTGACCGGGGTTACCATTATTATCTGCATAGGCATAGTTGTCTTCGTTGCCGACACCACGACCTTGAGGCATTTCAATACCTGCGGCTTTAAATTCATCCTGTAAATTAACTTCGTCTTCGTCTGCACAAACACTTATAATTTCTTCGTAGTCGCCCGTATCTAGAATTGTGTCTAATGCGGATTCATCTAATTTTTTTGCGCCGACAATTTTAGATGGCATCGCAGGGTTATCTCCCACTACGGTGCCTGAACGACTATAGAGC
>TARA_R110001592_G_scaffold36775_1_pt1 | contig 9989 bp, 11 predicted proteins | sample TARA_R110001592 | Tara Oceans TARA_R110001592 (sample SAMEA4398387) | marine metagenome | biome: Polar Biome; feature: [SRF] surface water layer (ENVO:00010504); material: water (ENVO:00002006), including particulate matter (ENVO:01000060) such as... | depth 5 m | reverse complement strand
AGGGAACGCACCTAGTCCCGTGTGATTTCATCGGTTTTTGTCAGACCTTGAATGCGCTAGAGCCTCATCATGATCTGCTGATGTCGAATCTGTTCGCGCAGAGCGAAGCGTTGGCATTCGGCAAGACGGAGCAGGAGGTCAAGGCCGAAGGGACGCCAGAGTGGTTGGCGCCGCACCGGGTGTTCGAGGGCAATCGTCCGAGCAACACCATCCTCGCCGAGCGCCTGACTCCAGAGACACTGGGGTTGCTGGTGGCGCTCTACGAACACAGTGCGTTTGTCCAGGGAGTGATCTGGAATATCGATTCATTCGATCAATGGGGTGTGGAACTGGGCAAGGTGCTGGCTCAACGCACGACCCCTGAACTTAAAAGTACGGCCGAACCACACCTCGAACATGACAGCTCGACCAACGCACTTATCCGGCGCTATCGCCGACTGCAGAAGGTGTACACATGAGTGACACGATCAGTCCTCTCGCAGGCAAGCCAGCCCCGACTTCGCTGCTGGTCGATGTGCCGAAGCTGCTCGCCGCCTACGTCGATCTGCGCCCCGACCCCACTGTGCCGGCACAGTGCGTAACGTTTGGCACCTCTGGACATCGTGGTAGCTCATTCGAACGCAGTTTCAACGAATGGCATGTACTGGCGATCAGTCAGGCGATCTGCGTATATCGCAAACACAAGGGTATTAGTGGCCCTCTGTTTTTGGGCATCGACACGCACGCGCTGTCCGAGCCGGCGTTTAGAAGTGCGCTTGAAGTGCTAGCGGCCAATGATGTGGAAGTGATGCTTGCCAAGCACAACGAATACACCCCAACACCTGTGGTGTCGCACGCAATACTCGCATACAACAAGGGCCGCAATAGCGGGCTTGCTGACGGCATCGTCATCACTCCATCACACAATCCGCCCGCTAGTGGTGGCTTCAAGTACAATCCGCCCAACGGCGGGCCGGCGGATACCGGCGTCACAGGCTGGATCGAGGCCCAAGCCAACGCATTTCTGAAAGACGGCCTGCTGGGTGTGAAAAGAATGTCGTTCGAGAAGGCGCAGCGTGCCGCTACCACGCACCGGCACGACTATCTCAATGCTTACGTAAACGATCTTGCCAGTGTGCTCGATATGGAGGTAATTCGCAGCGCGAAAATCAGTCTGGGCGTGGATCCGATGGGCGGCGCTGGTGTTCATTATTGGGCCGCGATTGCAGAGCGCTATGGCTTGGATCTCACGGTTGTGAACCAAGTCGTCGATCCTACTTTTCGTTTCATGAACGTCGATTGGGATGGTCAGATACGCATGGACCCGTCCTCGTCCTATGCCATGCAGAGCCTGATCGGCCTTAAGGATCGCTTCGACATCGCCTTCGCTTGCGATACCGACCACGATCGGCATGGGATTGTCACTAGGGGGGTTGGATTGCTGCCGCCCAACCACTACCTTGCAGTCGCCATTTTGTATCTTTTCCAGCACCGGTCGAAGTGGAGCAATTCTGCTGCGATCGGCAAGACACTGGTCAGCAGTCAGATGATTGATCGGGTGGCGGCAAAGCTCGGGCGCAAGCTTTACGAGGTGCCGGTTGGATTCAAGTGGTTCGTCGATGGTCTGCTCGATGGCTCGCTAGGCTTTGGCGGCGAAGAGAGTGCAGGGGCCTCTTTTCTTCGTATGGATAGCAGCGTCTGGACGACGGACAAAGACGGCATTGTTCCGGCATTGTTGGCAGCGGAAATCACCGCACGCATGGGTCGCGATCCAAGCGAGCTTTACCGGGAACTGGCGCAGGAATTTGGAGAACCGGTTTACGACCGTATTGAGGCACAGGCGACCCCGGAACAGAAGCAAAGGCTGGGGCAGCTGTCACCTCAGCAGATCACATCAGCGGAGCTGGCTGGTGAAAAAATTCACAGCATCCTTACTCAGGCCCCCGGCAACGGCGCAGCCATTGGAGGTGTGAAAGTAATTACCAAGAGTGGATGGTTTGCCGCGCGTCCGTCCGGTACTGAAGACATCTACAAAATTTATGCTGAGAGCTTCCGTGGAGCGGACCATTTGCGCCAAATCATAGAGGAAGCACAGGCGATCGTTAGTGACGCCATTTTGGTAGCAGCGTCCCCAGAAAATGGTTTGAGTAAAACAACATGATCGAATCTAAAGGCGCGTTTGATGTCGCACTACCTCCGCGCGTCGTCGCGTCTAGGGTGAATGAATTGGCACCGGAGCCCCAGAAACCATGAGCATCGACAGACCCACAGCCGATACGGAACTGGACGCAATGCAGAAAGCTGGATTGCAGGGAGGATGGTTGTGAAGTTCATCGGCAAGCACAAGGTCGGTGGGGCCACATTCACTATGGCTGTGCTAATGGTCTCCGTCTTCACGGTGTCGCTCGGCTATGGCATCGTGCTTCCGCGTTTGCCGGGTCTGATCGAACGGCTCCTGGGAGTCGGAGTGGATGCGGCGCAAGTTTCCCGGCACACGGGGCTACTAACTGCTGTCTACACCGCCTCGCTTTTCCTCTTTGCCCCCCTGTGGGGTCGACTAGCCGATCGGCGCGGCTCGCGTAACGTGCTGCTACTCGGACTTCTCGGTTTCGGTGTCACCATGTTGGCCTTCTCGTTCGTCGAAAATTTTACCCTAGTTTACGTCGAGCGTTTCCTCAGTGGTATGTTCGCCGCGGCGGTGATGCCAGTGGCCGCGGCCGTTGCTGGTAGCTTAATTACAACCGAGCAGGGACGTGCCCGCCGGCTAGCTTTCGTTAGCATGTCCAGCATTACTGGTTTCATGCTCGGTCCGATGCTTGGGGAGTTCCTTGCACGCTTAGCATCTAGTTTTCTCCCCGTTGCGATGTCAGCCAGATCGATTGCAGTTCCGCTCACAGCGACGGCATTGCTCGCATTTTTAGTGTCTGCTGCAGTTGTGTTTGTCGTTCCGAGTGGCCAGAGCCGCGACTGGTCATACAAAGTCGGAGGTGCCTCGCCTGCTAAGATGGCATGGCTCGTGCCGAAGTTGCTTATCCTCACCTTAATTGTCTCCGCTGGCATCGGGGTCTTCGAAGTTGGGCTAGCACTTCGCGGCAAGCTGGAACTCGGCCTGCCTCCGTTCCAGATCGCGCTGATGTTCGCCGAGTGCGGTCTGATCATGTTTGTGATCCAGGCAATAGTTTTCTCGCCGCGGTTTGAGCCGAGTTTTACACGTTGGCTCATCTCCCCCGCGTTTGCCGTTCTCGCGATCGGGCTGTTCCTGGTCCCGTGGGCCTCTGATTTTACACTGATGCTGGTGGTGATTGGCGCGATCTCTGGCAGCGCCGGCATCCTCTCGCCGATATTGACCTACTGGATTTCGGCCAAAGCCGGGAGCGCGCAAGGTTGGGAGCTCGGGAGGCAGACTGCAGCCGCCAGTCTCGGGGTCACTCTGGGCTCCGCTGCAGGCGGACTGCTCTATGATGTTGCCGGTTTGCCGGGCGCCTCCTTCATTCTTACTGCGGGGCTCGCCGTACTGGGCTTGTTCCTAAGCCTCGGATTGCGGCAAGTGCTCGAGCTTCCAGAATGATGCAGTCTTCAAGTCTCTGCATAATGAAGATTCTACGACTACGCACAGCGATTCTTCTGTGATTAGTGTTTTTAAGTCGATATCCACAGCGAAATCATTTTCCTGCGCATCAACACAGAGCCTTCTGCAACGGTAAGCGCCACAATTGAATTGCTCACTGAACCCAAGGGGGTGACGCCAGCGAATGTTTATTCTCTGTAGAGTAACGCACAGACTAGATTAACCGCGTATTCTAATATGCTGGTGCATATTTTCAACGAAAAAGAGTTTGTCCACAAAAATCAGGTCAGTAATTGAGAGGATTCAACATGTTTACCTCATCGAATGGAGCTTTCGGCTCACTGCATGTGAATGAGATAGCGCTTAAGGCAGAAGTGACATCTGCCACTATCCGATATTATTCTCGAACTGGATTGATACACCCCCACCAGAATCCCGGAAACGGGTATCGGTGTTTTTCAATGAGCGATCTTCGTCGTGTGCTTTTCATTCGTCAAGCTAAAGCGCTTGGTCTCACCCTTTGTGAAATTAGAACAATTCTCGACACCAGCGATCACGGTGAGCTAACCAACTGCCGAGTAAAATATTTGGTACAGAAAAGCCTCGAGAGTGTCAAATTACACATTAATGAGCTTCAAGAAACGCAGAAGCGAATCGAGCAGGCATTATCGACTTGGGCAATGGCGGGTAGTGAAGCACCGATCAATAGTGAGTTCAGTTCGCTGATCGAACTTCAACATACAGGGAAAGGCAATTAGCCTTTCCCTGCAAGGCAGAGAACAAATACCTCGACTTAATCTCGTGATTGTTTGATCGAGAATAGTAGTATTTAAACTTTCAGGACCGTGTCGTTAGGAACACTGTGGTCATGATCAATACTATGCGTGAACGTGCGCAGATAGGTGACGAAAAAGTCTTGCGATCGGACCGTGCAATAATCGCCGAAGGGCTTGGTTAGTGCGTTTCTTTCAGTATCGCAACCTATTACAACACTTCCTATTAATAAGGCTTGACCTTAGTGCAGGGTATAGCTCGTATACTAGATCTTCTCTGGCATCAGGCTGGCAAGAATCGCGATGTTAATAAACTCATCAAATGGATAAACTATCAAATGGTCGAAACACAAAATAGATCCAATATTCCTCAGTTAGCGGTACCGCGCGGGATAGGAGCGATCACAGTGATTGGTGCCCTAGTTGTGTGGTCATTGTACTCGGCAGTATTCACAGTGCCCGCCGAATCCGTCGGTGTCATTCAGCGCTTTGGACACTATCACGATGAAGTGCCACCGGGGCTTCATTTCAAACTACCCTTTGGTATCGATCAAGTGACACAGGTGCCGTTGCAGCGCCAGTTAAAGGAAGAATTTGGATTCAGTACACCGGGAGCTAGTTTCGCTAGTCAAGCATCGGCGCCGGCGCAATGGGGGCTTGAAACTACTATGGTCACGGGAGATCTCAATACAGCGCAGGTAGAGTGGGTCATTCAGTTTCGTATCGAGAACCCTTTCGATTATATCTTCAATGTCCGCGATCCGGGTGACACCTTGCGAGATGTATCTGAATCCGTGATGAGGGAAGTTGTCGGTGATCGCACTGTCGATGAGGTGTTGACCATTGGACGTCAAGAGATTGAATCCACTGCGCAGGTGAAACTCCAGGAAGTAGTGAATAAATATGAAATGGGGCTTCGAATCGATCAGATTCAGCTTAAAAACGTCAATCCACCGGAGGCAGTTCAAGCCTCTTTCGATCGCGTCAATGAGGCGCAACAAGAACGTGAACGGATGATCAATGTAGCACGGGGAGAATACAATCAGGCGGTTCCAAGAGCGCGCGGCGAGGCCGATCAGCGCATCCAAAGCGCCGAAGGATACGCTATACAGCGAGTTAATGAAGCAGAAGGCGATGTCCAACGATTCGACGCCGTGCTTGCGGAGTATCTACAGGCTCGCGAGGTTACTAAACAGCGCCTGTATTTGGAGACGCTTAGTGCAGTGCTGCCTAAAGTGCGAAATAAAGTGATTGTCGATGAATCCGCGTCATCTGTATTACCACTTTTACAGCTAAATACCATGCGGACTGGAGCGAAGGAATGAATAACAAGGCAACAGCAATTTTCTTCATTGGTCTACTGGTAACGGCGATAATTGGATGGGAGTCGCTCTATACCGTAGGCGAAACTGAACGGGTTCTTATTACGCAATTTGGTAAGCCTATGGGAGAAATCGTGGATGAGGCAGGGTTGAAAGTAAAAATACCGTTCATTCAGGTTGTTAATCGCATTGAGAAACGGATTCTTGTATGGGACGGCGCCGCGAATGACATGCCCACCAAAGATAAGCTCTACATAACCGTCGACACTTTCGGACGATGGCGAATCAAGGACCCACTACAGTATTTCTTGCGGCTACGCGATGAGCGAAGCGCACAATCGCGCCTGGAAGACATACTCGGCAGTGAGACGCGCAACGCTGTCGCACGCCACGAACTGATCGAAATCATTCGTACCAGCAAGGGCCGCACACCAGAAGTCGACCCGGCGCTCGCCGAGGTGAACGTTAGTACGCTGTTGCCGATTACCCGAGGGCGAAAGCTCCTCGAGGCTGACATTCTCGAGGCGGCTTCCGGCAAACTGGCTGAGTTTGGTATTGAGCTCCTTGATGTTCGATTCAAGCGGGTGAATTACAATGAAAGTGTTCGCCAGAAAATTTACGCACGAATGATCAGCGAGCGAGACCAAATTGCAGATCGGTTCCGCTCAGAAGGCGCGGGTGAGGCTGCTAGAATAATTGGAGACAAAGAACGCGAATTGCAAAGCATCGATTCGAAAGCATATCGCACGATTCAAGGAATTGAGGGTGATGCGGATGCAAAAGCAACTGACATCTATGCCAAAAGTTATAATCAAAGTGCCGAGGCTGTTGATTTTTACAAGTTCCTAAAAACCCTCGATACGTATCGCAGTGTCATCGACGCGGACACTACGCTTGTTCTCTCGACGGATAGCGATCTGATGAGGTTAATTAAACGACTGGAACCAGCGGAGCGCTAGGAGCGGTCATGATTTCGATACCGTTGTATACAGGGTTTCCCGCTAAGTTTTCTGCAACGGCAAACATAAGATGCCTAAAGCAAACAAGCGCTGTGCTTCTACGTGGTCATCCTGGCGCATCGTTATGTGTCGCACACTGCGCTTAACGCCGACGAAGATACGGCCAATGAACACGAATTACCGTGTGGTTTTTATTCAATCCTCATGAAAAGGAACATTACATGCAAACTGAAACTTTGAAAGTTACGGGTATGACTTGCGACGGCTGTACGAGCAAAGTAGCGCACGCGCTGAATGCAATTACCGGAGTACACGAAGTCGTAGTGTCACTCTCGGACGGCGAGGCCGCCGTGCGTTATGACGAGCATCAGACCGCACCCGAAAAACTCCAATCGGCCGTGAAAGACGCTGGCTATGGTATAGATCTCGGCACCGAAGCGGTAACGAAATCACCAGGCAAAGGCGGTAGCTGCCACTGACTCTCGGGTCAGGCCGCGACTCTCACGACGCTCTGGTATGGCTATAAACGGAAAAACATAAAAGAGAACGTCACGCCAAACGAAATACGTTTTGATTATGTCACGCTCAGTTCGTGGTTCCACGACCTTTTCCGCAGTTCTGTGGGCACAGGAACTGGGCAAAACGTCAGTCATGGCAGTTGGCGATTTTTGGCACCGCAGGCAATAGAGAGCAAAGACCATAAACTTAATCATTGGGAGTAAAAACCATGAAAGCAATTTTTGTAAGGCTGGGCGTTAGTGCTCTTCAAGGTGACGTTATGAAGCTGATACTTCCGGGAATTATCACTTTGTTGGCACTATTGACGACAGGCCAAACCTTGGCCGCGAATGGTGAAACGATTTATGACAAATCTTGCGCCGTCTGCCATAACGTTTTAGAGCCGAAGCTTGGCGACAAGGCCGCATGGGAACCGAAACTCACGCAAGGAATCGACGGTCTAGTGGCGTCGGTGTTGAAGGGTAAGGGTGTGATGCCGGCGAAGGGTGGTGACGCGAAATTGTCAGAGGCCGATATCAAGGCGGCAGTGTTGTACATGATGGCTAAGGTAAAGTGATAGACCACCATAGATAGTCTGTTAAAAGTAAAGATAGTCAAGCAGAAGAGGTGACAGTTCCATAACTCGCGAGGCATGCCGGGTGACGACTGGTGCTTCCTCGAAAACACAGGCACGTGGCCACCGACCTGGCCGCGCCGAATCGGTGAATATATTTTAACCAGGAGAGCATCATGACGATAGCGAATGTTTCACAAGGAAGCGCTTGTGGTTTGCCACCAGCGTTGAAAACTGCTCAGGAGGCGATTCATCTTCCAGAAGTCCAAGAGATGCTGCGCAGATTATCTGAATATAAACTCGGCATCTTCATGCTGCATATGCATGAAGAACACACAGGTGAATTCAAGTCCCTTCCCGATGCGGTCATGCAGGTGGAATCGGGTTTGGAAGTGTCCTTCCAGTCATTGGAAAAAATCGCCAACCAGACAGATCGTTTTCTCCCTGTAGGATGGTTATGGCGTGCGGGTGCAGCAGCGCCCTCGGCGGTGTACGAAATGATTTGGGAAGGAGGACCGGGAGATGCAGGACGCTACGGAAAACATGATATGTCTAAAGCACACTAGGGTGATGATTCATTTTTCTGGCTGGATCCACAGATTGTATGTGGGTGCGAAGTCTCGAACTCAATAAACGGCTGACTTGTAAAGTTGTTCTGGATGTATCGCGACATTTTAAAACTGAGGTCAAGTTTTATCGGGTATGGCGGGATGCTGTTGGCATTGAGCCGCCCGCGGAATGGAAATGTTTCTGCCTATACGGCATGGGGTCGAACGTGCTGAGGTGAACTATTTCTCGTGCAACGACGATTCCACCAACAACACATTTCGATCATGGTTTGATAGGTGTGATGAAAACGAGTGTTATTCAAGTGCATGACATGCTGTCGGTACTGACCGAGGACGAAGTGGAAAAGCGAATTGGCGGGGCGCTTGGTGTCGAAAGCGTGCGCCGGCAGAATTCAAGGAATTGAAGGCTAGGCGGATGCAAAAGCAACTGACATCAATGCCAGAAGTTATAATCAAAGTGCCGAGGCTGTTAATTTTTACAAATTACTAAAAACCCTCGATACGTATCGCAGCGTCATCGACGCGGACACTACGCTTGTTCTCTCGACGGATAGCGACCTGATGACGCTTATCAAGCGCCGAGAGCCAGAGGGGCGCTAGCGAAGCGTAAAAAATCAGTGCTCCTGCCAATTCTCAGTTGAACTCAATAATGAAGGAAGTCGTAACATTACAAAATTTACTATGGTTTTAGGATTTCGAGGAAACATTCTTCAGCAGTGGGCTGTATCTAGGTCACTTTCTGCGCACATGAAGGAAAGTTTTCTTCGTGTAAAACCAGAGTTTTGAGCGCAGTTATTTTTCTTGACCTGTGCGTAAAACACAGGTGTAAATTTCCACGATAGATGTCGAAACATTGCTTTCAGTCAACTTAACTCGCGATAACAAGGAGTCGCAACAACAACTTGCTAGCTAATTGTATATATTCAATAAAAGACAGTTTATAAGCGTTAAAAAATCGGAATGCGAAATTTTCAATAGTGGTTACTGCATAAATGAAGGTGCTGGCAATGAGCTATAAAAATTCAGTCGAGAACACCCTAGCAATTATCCTCGCCGGTGGTAGTGGCTCCCGCTTGCATGCATTGACGAATTGGGACGCCAAACCTGCTATCCCATTTGGCGGTAAATTTCGCATCATTGATTTTTCTCTGTCAAATTGCGTTAACTCTGGGATTCGCAAAATCAACATCCTCACCCAGTACAAATCCCATTCACTTAATAAGCATATCCAACGTGCCTGGAATATTTTTCGACCGGAGTTGGGTGAATTTGTTGAATTGATTCCAGCACAACAACGCCTGCAGTGTGAATGGTATCAAGGCACTGCTGATGCGATTTATCAGAATACAGACATCATTGAGGAATTGGCTCCTGAGTACGTACTGGTGCTGGCTGGTGATCATATTTACAAAATGGACTATTCGGCGATGATCAATCAACATATTCAACAGGATATGGACATGACTGTTGGTTGTGTTGAGATGCCGGTAAGCGACGCTAGTGAATTTGGGGTTATGTCAATCGATGATAGGAACCGTATTACAGCGTTCAGGGAAAAACCGGTTCAGCCAGACCCAACACCTCACAATCAAAATCTCGCGCTCGTATCTATGGGCATTTATGTATTCAAGGCCGACTTTCTCTATCGTCAATTACGAGTTGATGCGGCCAGAACCGTGTCCAGCCATGATTTCGGTAAAGACATTATTCCTGCACTAGTTGGTAAATGTAAACTGGGCGCCTTCCC
>TARA_R110001592_G_scaffold145210_4_pt1 | contig 9993 bp, 8 predicted proteins | sample TARA_R110001592 | Tara Oceans TARA_R110001592 (sample SAMEA4398387) | marine metagenome | biome: Polar Biome; feature: [SRF] surface water layer (ENVO:00010504); material: water (ENVO:00002006), including particulate matter (ENVO:01000060) such as... | depth 5 m | reverse complement strand
ATAAAATAGAATGATATTGTAGAAAATGTATCATTTCTTAAAAGAGGTAAAGTTTGTAATGCAGCTAATCAAGGGATTTATAGTACACAAGTATATATCTGAACCCTCATACACAAGAAGTAAATTGTGCTGATATATTATTAATATTTGGTTTCAATAGCTTTAAGATTCTGAAATTTAGCACAGTACAAACCACTTCTAGCTTACAACATCAGTTAAAGGAATATTTTTTAATAAATTATTAATTTAAACTTTGCTAAATTAGGATGGGATGGGTGTGAATAATAATTTATCTGATACATTGAGTTTATTTTTAAACTGACGACGTGACGTATTAAAATTTAATTATTTATGTGAAAGATTATTTTAAAATGGAGTCAATTATTTTTTATTAATATATAGTTTTATTAAAAAATTTCTTATTTTTTATTAAAATAAATTATATTTTATAAAATTAAAATTAAGAAGGTAAGATAATAATATTGAATGAAATTGATGGGATGCAGATATTTTTTCATAAACATATTGGTATCTATTTATTAAAAGTTTTTAGTTATCATAACTACGCGATACAAAAATTATTAATGTAACTATTTATAATATGTAAAAAAATCTCATTAATTAACTTATCATTAGTTAGACACAATTTTTTAGATGAACAAGATACATAGTATTTTTAGACTTGTTGACAGTCTGATATGACTTCATTTATAGAGCATGATGATCATAGATGCTAATTATAAATGTTGATTAAATTTTATAAGTAAGGGAAACACCTTAAAATTACCTCAGATTTTAACACAGAGCGCCTAATTAATAATCAAATCTAACGTTAATGTCGATATAACAAACAATTAAACGAAATAATCTAACAGTTGAATAAGTATTTATATTTTAAAAGCATTTTTAATTACAACATTCATTGAAGTCACTACATACTAAGAACAACGTCTTGCCGATAACATGCGTTAAAGAGTAAACAAGTTCAGGCGTTATATTACAGAACTAGAAAATTCAAACTACTGACATAATTAGGTGTTCAGAACCAAAATACGTTATAAATAAAAGGGCGCTTGTTATAAGTTTTGCTCTGCAAAAGTAAAACGTCTAATTTTATGGTCCTAATAAAACAACTGTTTTTATATACAGCTAAATTTAAACACCCGTGAAATATAGACTTAGTGAACTTAAACAGCTTAGTAACAGCCTAATCCTGTTAATTTTCATGGTATTAACTTGGTTTATGGTATAAAAAATAATTACCTAACAAGTCATATTGGATTAAAGACAATCTTGATCGGCTATTAAATAATTCCTCAGTTATGAATTTAATTACAATTACAAATTATAAGTATTTAGTGGATAGCTAAGTGAAGCGATGTGAATATCGTTAGTCGATTATATTTAAGTTGCTCATGAACAAACAAGGTATTAAAGCCAATTGAGTAAGTTAATGAAATTAAAAAATATATAATACTCTGTATGTAATAGCGTGAATGATATGAAACCAAAACGTTTAAATGTAATTTAGTTTTAACGATGAGTTTGCTGTGTAATAACTAGCAACAAAATGCAAAGGTTTTACGTAACAGAAAATAGTAACGAACATATAAGTTATCAGTGTGAAACCTATGAGTAATAACAGCCGTAACAAGTTTAGATTTTACGTACAGCCGGATAAGATAAATATCAGAAGGTTAATTAAAAATGTAGAAAATAATTTTTTAAATTGAAAATAACTATTAAATTTTCTAATTCAGAGAGCTGTAAATACTAATAAAATCATTATTTATAATTTAAAACAATAGGTTAATTTGTAACTATAAAATCTCACGGTTGACGAAAATCTCATATTGAATGATTTTTACCAACACATCAGGCCCTATCATTAGCAATTAATAACACTTCGCATAATGTATATTATGTTAAATAGGTTATTTGGATACATCGGCTTCTATTCATAGTCAGCTTTGCTTACTTAATATTTACCATAATTCTATTTAACATAAAATGTATAACATACTGTTATCCTTTATGCGTTTTTCAAACTTTGCCGTTTATAACTAATCAGCTTGTTAAATATGACTATGTAAATTAAGCATGAGATCACTTATTAGCAGTCTGATATTACGCAAGCATAATTAAATAATTTGAAATCCTAAATTCGTATTTAATCTAAGTTTAGCCAGGCTTGTCCAAACCTAATTAATCATCGGTATCCGCTAACGTTTGTATCAAATGTTTACGTATATTTTCAACTGCCAGATTAATCTTAATATTAAAATCTTGTCATTAAGTTTTACTTTTTAATTGTAATATCTTCTAAACATTAACTTGAAAGTATTACAACTTTCCAAACTGATAGTTCGGGAAGTTTACCTTCTTTAAACTTCTACTTTCTGTTCTTCAGACGATTTAACTACAGTGACTTAATCGGTTTGTTCATGGACAAAATATTTATTAATACACTTACTTCATTACATCTTATTGATGTCGGATATTTTTAAAAGACCAATGATTTTCATTAGAAGATTAATCTGAATACTAACTCTATGCCATATAGTTTTATGTTTGAATTTTAATGTGTTCTACAACATTAATTTACTGCAGTTACTTAATTGTTTTGTGAATGAAAAAATAATTAATTTACTTCATCCTATTGATGCGGATATTTTTAAAAGACCAATGGTCAACTCTCACATTAACTAGTTTCATATTGTTCGAATATTTTTTATTCATTACACCTAGCCTGCGATTAATTTTTTCTATTGGCAAAATAAATTAAATTTTTAACTACTTAACTAATTAACTAAATAAATTTTCTGGATATAAAAAGCCATATATACACCTCGATATTTTTACATATAGTAATAATATTTACCGATCCTAGATTTACATAATAAATATGCTCATAACCAAAATTAATTTTATAGTTGATGAAGAATTTTCATTTAAATAACGGGCATTTTATTTTTTAATTTTAACGATATACTATTCATAAAAAATATTAATCTAACTGCCATTCTATTTTTCAAAAAATATTTATCGAGTGTTTAGCTTAACTTCCTGATGCAATAAATGAAACGCAACCCACTGTTTTCGTTTTATTTTTAATACCTTGTTATACAACTCATATGTGATTACACAGTTAAAAAAGATTTTATATTTTGAAATGTTACATCTTCAGTTTCAAAACTGACATTAAAACTGTAATTATTACTCAGAACTATTTTCAATGACGTATTAGTCAACTCGATATTTTTGATTAATTCTCCCAATAAAGGCATGGTAATCGACAGCGACACATTTAAAGACCAAATAGAAAAACTAACGGTTCGTAAAAGTATGCATCCAAAGAAAATGGGACGCCTTTTTAAGGTATAAGGTAATAGAATAAAGTTTAAACTTTACTCTGACCCCACTTACCCTTTGAAAATATTACAATTTAATCAGAAGAAATTACCGTTTTACGTTATCACTGTCTTATTGAGTGGGTAAAAAAAAGCAATGCATATATATTGTTCTCCAACCTTCACTCACAAAAAAATAAACGTAACCAATTGATATTCAGTTAAATATCAAACTCAGATAAACAGCTCTCTGTTACTTTTATAAAGTTGGCATCCATTTTGTACCTAGTTAGATTTATTTACGTAATTAACTAGGAGTACCTTATGAAAAATACGATTATTACTTTAGCTGGACTTATTTCGTTTGCCTCTGTTAGTACTTTTTCTTACGCTGATGACTTCAAGAAAGACGTAGCAGAAAATGGCATTTATGTCGGTGGTAATTATGGTTACCTAAAAGTAGATGGCGAAGATGACTTTGACGACGACAATGATGTTCTCCAGGGCATAGTTGGTTATCGCTTCAACAACTACTTAGCTCTAGAAGGTAGCTATATTGATTTTGGTAGTTACGGCAACAACTTATCTAGCGCTGAAACAGATGGTTATACCGCAGCCTTAAAGGTGATATTGCCTATTGCTGATCGAGTAGAGTTGTATGCTAAAGGTGGTCAGTTATGGTATTCCACAGATTATAACGTGGTCGGGTTTTCTGGCAATAAAGATGATGAAGGTGTATTTGCTGGTGCGGGTGTCGCGTTTAAAGTAACAGATCATTTTTTAATTAATGCCGAGTACACTTGGTATGATACAGAAATTAATTTGGATAATGTATCTAACGGTTCCGATACAGAAACAGACTTTAAGCAGGCTAGTATCGGTGTTGAATATCGTTTCTAGTGATAAGTAGAATGCTTAAATTAACTACTTAAAAGTAAAGTCTAAAGGGTGTAATACAAATTGTGTTACACCCTGACCAGAATAAACCTCGCTTGCCCAAACCTAATAAATCATCTGTACCGACTAACATTTTTGAAAATTTTCCACTACCAGATTAATCTTAATACTAATCTCTTAGCATGAGGTTTTACTTTTGAATTGTAATGCCACGACAAACATGCTCAAGAGTAGATAAAAAAGTTCTGTTTGTATGAGTTGTGATTATTGAATGTGAACAGAATAATGGCTGCATTGCTTTTGTGAAATCAATGGAATTTTTAAGAAATAGGTGATGTAACCAATGTAAAATAGGTTTTATTTCATCTAAATCATGTAATAAAGTGCTGAACTCAAACTCTGTTTGGTTATTATTTTTAAGCTTAGGAATGTTAGGATAGTTTACCCACCCTACTGCTGTTTTACGTTTTACTTGCCAGATTTTTCATCGGTAAAAACATAAAATTCAGCTCGAATAGTATCAGTATTTTCATAGCTAATAGCTTGTTTCATATGGTCTTTATTCTTGTTATAACCTGTTTGTCTTTTACATTCGATAACAATAAAAGGTTTATCATCATGATAAATAAGAATATCAATAAAGCCTCTTCGTGTTCCATATTGGACTGATTTTTCAACTTTAAACTGCTCAATTGAATAACCATAATAACGAATCAATTCAAATAAAGTCCACTGGTGAACTAGTTCTTCTGGCCCAGTCTTTCTACCAAAGAGATAACAGCTTTCAGGAAGACGGTAGAAGTTTTTATGATACATCTGTAGCCTTATAAGTTTGCTGAATGCCAATTTATTAATTAATCGAAAAGTATTGAAGGTAAAAATTTATGAATACTATCTAGATAATCCCACATACTATTTTCGTCGCCATAATGTCACCAAGCTTAATAAGTGACTCCTTAGCAACTGAAGAAAATTCAGCCTGAGGTAAAAACATCTCCCTTAGTTTTTTTAACTCTTCTTCTGCTTGTGCTCGTAAAACTACGCTTTTTTTATCGTTTGCTTCTTGGATTGCTTTTAAGTAACTGTAATATAGCGTTCGGCTTGTTTGCCAAGTTTGGCTGCGACGTTTATTCAATACCCTTTCGTCAAGTATAGTAAATTCAACTCTATTTATATCTGTTTGATGTATTCCTTCCTGGGCTAGAGGTGCTCCGTTATCATCAAAGCTACACGGTAAAGAGTGTAAATCAACCTTTACACGCCAAAGGTAGTAAAAACATCATTAAACCGTGTATCTAAATACACAAAAGGGATATTAATTCACATTATCTAAATCTACTTTTATTAGTCACTTAAAAGGTTAAAATCATTGGCTTTAGCCATAATAGCTCTATTAGTTTTAGGAGGTAGTATGGATTATAGATATGGTAGCCATACAGTCTTTAAAATTCAATATCACTTTGTTTTTGTTACTAAATATAGATACCAAATATTACAAGGCGATGTTGCCTTAAAAGTAAGAGAGTTAGTTCGGCAAACATCTAATGCCTTTGAAATAGAGATTTTAAAAGGGGTTGTGAGTAAAGATCATGTCTATCTTTTAGTTTCAGCACCACCGAATATGGCTCCAAGTGAAATAATTAGAAGAATTAAAGGACGCTCATCCACTAAACTATTTGAAAGTTTTCCCGATCTTAAAAAGAGATATTGGGGTCGCAACTTCTGGGCTAGGGGATATTTCTGTGTAACATCAGAGGATGTTACCGAAGAAATGATTAAAAAATATCTAGAACATCACTTTAAAGTTAAAGGTGATGATAATTTTAGAACCGAAGGTTAACTAAACGGGTCTTCGGCCCGTATCTGGACTTTAGTCCATAAAACTAACCCACCTACTTTAGTTGGTATTGAACTGCATATCAGTTATCTTATTTTAAATTTACTAAGTTCTCTTTTATTAGCATTAGTTTGTGCTTCTGTTTTGTTCATAACTCAAATAATTTTATTAAATAAAACTAATTTATTTGAATATATTTGTTTAAAAACAAGTATTTTAGTTATTTTTTACAATTTAATTCATTTTTAATATATCAGCCCTGCCACACTTAATTTTTTAATGCATACTCGATATATACAGATTATGTTGTCGTATTGCTTAAAAGAAATACTTTTTATTAGTTATTAGGACGATTTATATCTACTTAAACAATCAGATATTTGTAATTAAAATAATAAAATTGGAGAATCAATATGCCTTTACCAGAATTTAAAACTATTTTATGTGCTACTTCTTTGAGCGACCATACCCGGCCTGTATTTCAGCATGCAATCAGTTTGGCTAAATTGCATAAGGCAAAATTGGTAATGCTACATGTACTTAAACCACTAAGCGAAAGAAGCTTAATGGCTATCCAGAGTTATCTTAGTGAATCTGATGTCAAAAAACTTCAAAGTGTAGCGAATCAGGAAACCAAAGATAAGATGAAAAAACGATTGTCTGATTTCTATCAAGATGAAATTACAGAAATAGAGAGTCTTGAAATTGAGCAGTTAGTGGTAAAAGGGTTGAGTAGTTATGCAATTGTTGAGCAGGCTAATAAACTGGATGCAGGTATTATAGTAATGGGGTCTCATAATAAATTTGGGCGTTCTAGCTCTACAACCCGAAAGGTGATCAAATACTCTGGCCGCCCTATTTTTGTGGTACCTACCGATGGCTAATATAAGCTATCTCTAATTTTTATTGATGTTCGCTGTTCTGATAAAGTAGGCATCAATAGCAACTGTAATTTTACTCTGTCTGTTTAATGAGCTTAATACACAATCTATATTAATAATATGCAAAGTAATCCCTTTTAATATTATGCTAGCTCATTATCAACGATAGCGACTAATTACCGATCATATGAAAGGTGAATACCTATCGACTGGTTGATAAGTGCTCACCTTTAAGAGTGAGTGAAACCAGAAACTTTAAGGTAAGGCATATCACTTATATTAAGGTCATCTACGCGTGCTGTTTTTGGGCCTTTCTCAAGCCACTGTAACATGTGTTTTACATTTTTTTCATTGCCATAAAGCAGCACTTCTACATCACCACTTTCTAAATTTTTAACATGTCCAGTAATACTATTTTTACTCGCTTCTAAGCTTGTATAATAACGAAAACCAACACCTTGAACGTGCCCTTTTACAATAACTTTACAACCGATATTTGTCATTATTGTCTCCTTTATTTACTCTTAATTACTATAAAATAGTAATCAAATATGCACTTTCTCGCTAAAAAAACACTAACTAAGATTCAATAATAACACTTTAACACTCGATAATTGATCATGAATAATAAAATTAAAATATTTTATCGTGTTAGGCCGCTACTAGATAAATCAAAATATAGAGCATTGTGTTTTGGTGGTAAGTGCTTCAAGCACCTTCATTCCTTTGTAAGAATTACCTTTAGCATTTAATTTTGGGCTCCACACTGCAATACAAAATTTACCAGGGTGAATGGCAACAATACCCCCACCTACACCACTCTTGCCAGGTAAACCAACTCTAAAAGCGAACTCACCAGCTTCATCATAAAACCCGCACATCAACATCACTGAATTTATCCGTTTTGTTCGCGTTAGATTAATAACTCTTTCATTGGTCATGGGGTTTACACCACCTGAAGCAAGGAACATAAAAGCTTGAGTCAATTCTTTACAGGTCATTTCAATTGAGCATAGGTAGAAATACAAGTCTAAAACAACATCTACATCGTTATGTATATTACCAAAATCTTTCATTAAATTTATTAGGGCATAATTGCGATAACCACACTTTTTCTCTGACTCTGCTATTTTTGAAGAATAGTTAATGCTGTCAATTCCAGATGCTTTGCGAATAAACGCCAACAGGTCTGCCTTTGGATCATCCAAACAGGTAACTAAAATATCACAAATAACAATCGCACCGGCATTAATGAATGGATTTCGTGGGATACCTTTTTCATACTCTAGCTGCACCAAAGAGTTAAAGGGAGAGCCTGATGGTTCAACACCTACACGGTTCCATAGGTCTCCACCCATGATTTTTAAAGCTAATGTTAATGACAAAACTTTAGCAACACTTTGAATTGAAAATGATTCATCTGAATCACCAAATGAAAAATTCTGGTTATCAACAGTAGCAAGGTGAATTCCCAACTTAGTTGGGTCTATTTTTCCCAATTCTGGAATATAGTTAGCGATTGCACCATGGTCATCAACACCTTCGAATTCAGATGCAATTTCAGAGAAAATATTTTGGTAATCTATTGTATTAATCATTTATTTATTGACCCAAGGTATTTTTATTGAATGACTGTTATGTCTACTATCAGATTAAAGCATTAGCGACTTACTATACTGTCTATTTTTTCATCTTCAGTCTAACAATTTAATTAAAAACCACAGTAAGTTACATCTACTTATTATTCAATTGATTATCCTATTTTTAATTGCATAGTGATTAAATTGTGAAATATACGAGTTTATGTAGCAAATACAAAAGTGCTTTTCACTAAACAACATAAACAATAATAACAGTAACTGCATAGTTAGTGATTTTTGCAGGAAGATAATTAGTTGTATCAATAATTTAACAAAATATATGTGGGATATGAGACCATTTTGTTGTGTATTGTGGTGTGAGTAACTCGCGGCGCATGGACCAAGCTTCATTAACCCCTTGCGCAGCAAAAAAAGTACTGTCATTACCATAACGTTGGTTAATATTATCTAATACATTCATTAACGCGGTATTATTTTGTATCGGATGGAATAGATCAAATTGGTGCTGTTGAGCCTGACTTAGATTTAATAAACCAACACCTACTTTGTAATAAGGAACACCCGTTTTAAACAGCAGCTTGATATTTTCGCTGACGGCTTTAAGTAGCTGCGATGTATCGTTAGTTGGAGGGTTAAAGTGTATTAACATTTTATAACTACAAGGTTTTTTATCAAAAGGACTGCTGGCAGCAAAAACCATCAAGGTGCCACACAAAGATTGTTGCTCTCTTGCTTTAACACAGGCAATACCGATATGTTTTGCCAGAGCTTGATTTAAGCTATCGCTATTGGTAATTCGTTTGCTCATACTTCTTGTTGAAAATATTTGTACTTTGTCAGCTCTTACTCCGTCCCATGTTTTGCAGGCTTCACCATTTAATTCTTTAATGGTTCGGTGTAATTCAATATTAAACCCCACAGGTAAAAATCGTGGATTGATTTTACTTAGCTGTAGTACTGTTGAGATCCCGTTTTGTTTTAACTTTTCATTGGTTTTTCTGCCAATGCCCCATACGTCAATCGGTGCTAATTGCTCAAAGACTGTCTTATTAAAGTTCTCATCATCCAGTACACAAACCCCATTAAATCCAGGCCATTTTTTAGCTACATGATTAGCGACTTTAGCTAGTGTTAGTGTTTTACCGATACCAACACAAACCGGTAAACGGGTTTCTTTCCAAACGGCTCGACGAATTTTTTGAGCGTGAAGTATTAGATCGGGTATGTGTTTTTTACAGTCATTAAAACTTAAAAAAGATTCATCAATTGAATAAATATGCTGCTCAGGTGCAAACCGTCCTATTACTTGCATCATTTTATGAGACAAGTCAGCATACAGTTCATAATTAGATGAACAGGCAATAATACCGGCTTTCTCACACAGGTGACGGACTTTAAAAAAAGGTTGGAATTTTTGTATGCCCAAA
>TARA_R110001592_G_scaffold66350_9_pt1 | contig 9995 bp, 7 predicted proteins | sample TARA_R110001592 | Tara Oceans TARA_R110001592 (sample SAMEA4398387) | marine metagenome | biome: Polar Biome; feature: [SRF] surface water layer (ENVO:00010504); material: water (ENVO:00002006), including particulate matter (ENVO:01000060) such as... | depth 5 m | reverse complement strand
ACAATTGGTGTTGGCAGAAACATATCCGAGTCTGGGCTTGGTCTTTCAGATGATGAAATAGATTACATGTTAAACAATGACATTAATAGATGCCGGGAAGAGTTGGCTACAGAATACTTCTGGTTTAACACTTTAGACGTAGTAAGAAAAGAAGCTCTTATAGATTTGTCATTTAATATTGGGCAAACAAGATTGAGAGGATTTGTTAAAGCGTTGGGTTACATGGCTGAAAACAATTTTGAAAAAGCTGGCGAAGAATTTTACGACAGTAGATGGGCAAAGCAAGTTGGAGATAGAGCGTTAGAGCTTTGTCAAATGATTAAATCTGGTAGTTATCAGGAGAGATAAATTGTTTAGATCTGGCGGAGTGTATCAAGACACTGGAATAAATAACTATAGGCAAAATTTGCTTAGACGCAACAGGCAAAATCAACCTTCTTACAGAGCGCCCCCAGCTCCTAGTAGGAGAGATCCTAGTTCTTTTCTAAACAATTTAAATATGGGTGGTTCTTACAGAGCGCCTCCAGCTCCTCCTAGGAGAAATACCCGTCCAGTAGAAAGTAACAGATTTCAACCTAGAGGTGGATATCAAGATCCCATCTACGGAATACCTCCAATGCCTCCGGGCATGCCTGATCCTTTTTATCCTCCTAGGCAGCAATTTCCGCAGCTTCCTTCTCCCGGAAGAAAAGGTCAAAGTAACAGACCTCAACCGGGAGGGTATTATCCGCAGCCACCTAGCTCTCCTAACTATCCGGGAGGAGGATTTCCTAGTCCGGGAAGAAAAGGCAATAACTCTGGATATCAACAGCAAAGTTATCAACAGCCAAGTTATCAACAGCCAAGAACGCCTTTTGGTTACGGTCAAACGTTAAACATGTCGAATCGTTTTGGAGGATCTAGTGTTCCTCAAAACACATATGGCTTTCAAAACCCTCATTATCAACCTTATAAAACTGATGGGTTTATTGAGGGATCTACTGATCCTAACTTTAATGCTGTGCAAGATTCATCACGATCTATAGGTAGTATTGGAAGCGATGGGCTTTATACTAATCAAGCTGAGCCCTATGTAACTTCAATATTCGGCCCTCAAGCTCTGCAACCTAATGCAGGTGGAGGTGATGGGTCTTATACTAATCTAGTTGAGCCCTCAGGTGGAGGTGGTGGGTATTATGATGACCTGTCTCCCAATATGTCAGCTCTAGGAGGCACTCAAGCCTCTCCGGAAGCTATGCAAGAAATGGAAAGAGCTCGTCAGGAAATGTTAAGAGGGGACGGACCCACGATGGGGCTGTTTACGCAAGACGGAGGTCTTAATAGTCCGGGAAGAAAAGGTAATACAATGCCGTCTCCAAATCAGAGTCAGCCGGGAATGGGATTTGGTGGCGGGTTTAATCGTTCTAGTAATTATCCGGGCAAAGGTGGAATGGGTGGAGGATTTAATGCTTCTGGTAATAACATGCTTCAGAACACCGGAGGAAAAGGTACTATGATGGGTGGCGGAAAAACTGCATTCCCTGAACAGAATATACTTTCTTCGTATTTGTCTTAATGAGAATAAACAATGCCGTTAACCAAGATACAATTTGCTCCGGGCGTTAATAAGGAAGGGACTGAGTATTCAGCAGATTCTGGTTGGTTTGACTCTGACAAGATTAGATTTAGAAAGGGCCGTCCAGAAAAAATAGGTGGGTGGAGAAAATTTACTGAGGATTATTTCTTAGGGGTTTGCCGCTCAATACATGACTGGGCTTCATTGGAGTCTATTAAGTATATTGGTCTTGGAACTAATCTTAAATTTTATGTTGCAGAAGGTAGCAGCTTTAATGATGTTACTCCAATTAGATTAACAACGTCAGCAGGGGATGTAACTTTTGCAGCAGTAAATGGCTCTTCTACCTTAACCATTACAGACACAGCTCATGGGGCAGTAGTAAACGATTTTGTTACTTATACAGATGCAGCAACATTAGGTGGAAACATATCTGCAACCGTATTAAATCAGGAGTATCAAATTGCTTCTGTGCCAACAACAAGCACCTATACAATTACAGCTAAAGATGTTGATGGAAATGCGGTTTCTGCAAACTCTAGCGATACAGGGAATGGCGGGTCAAGCACAGTTGGCGCTTATCAAATTAATACAGGATTAAATACTTTTATTAGTGGTACTGGTTGGGGTGCTGGTACATGGGGTTTCAGTACATGGGGAAGCTCTAGCGCAGTATCTTCTGCTGGTCAGCTTAGGCTATGGAGTCAAGATAATTTTGGCGAAGATTTGCTGTTCAATATTAGAGGTGGTGGTCTTTATTATTGGGATGAATCTAGTGGAACAGGTGCTAGAGCTGTAAATATTACTAGTCTTGGCGGAGCATCTAATGTTCCTACAGTTGCTTTGCAAGTTATGGTGTCTGATACAGATCAACATGTAATAGCTTTTGGTGTAAATCCTATTGGCTCATCTAATATAGACCCTCTTTTTATTAGGTTTTCAGATCAAGAAAACGTTGCTAATTGGACTCCAACCGCAACCAATTCGGCGGGTGGTGTAAGAATAAACTCCGGCTCTTTAATTGTTGGCGCAGTTCAAACTAGACAAGAAATATTAATATGGACAGATGTTAGCCTTCATTCTATGAGGTTTGTCGGCGCTCCATTTATATTTGAATTTACAAGAGTTAGCTCTGACGTTTCTATGATTTCCCCTAACGCTGCTGTCAATGCAAGGGGATCTGTTTACTTTATGGACAGAAAAAACTTTTACGTTTACAACGGATCTGTGCAGCCATTACCTTGTTCGGTAAAAGACTTTGTGTTTTCTAATTTAAATCAAGATCAGGCATATAAAGTTTTTGCCGCAGAAAACAATGACTACAATGAGGTCACTTGGTTTTATCCTGTAGGGTCTGATGATACAGAAATAACAAATTACGTTACTTATAATTACTCTGAAAATTTGTGGTCAGTCGGAACTTTATCAAGAGGCGCTTGGGCTGGAGGAACAACTAGGCAATATCCTTTGGCAACAACTGCGATTGATGGAGGCAACAATTATCTTTATGAGCAGGAAGTTGGTCATGATGCTGATGGAGAAGCTATGACTGCGTACATAGAGTCTGGCGATTTAGAAATGGCCGAAGGTGAATACCTTATGTTTATGAGCAGAATAATTCCTGACTTTACATTTAACGGTAATCAGTCAGATGCGACTGCCAATATAGTTATAAAAGGCAGCGACTTTCCATTAGAAGCTGCAACAACTTTGTCTACCTCTGTTGTTACCCCTAGCAGCACTCAGTCTTATGTAAGGAATAGAGCAAGGCATTCTATTGTTAGGGTTGAAAGTACAGGCTCAGGCTATGGGTGGAGACTTGGGGACTTAAGATTTGACATGCAACCAGACGGGAGAAGGTAATGGCTTCTAGAAGAACGGTTCCTCTTCCTGTTCCAACTGAAGAGTATGTTAGAGAAAACGAGGCAATAACAAGAAGAACAATTGAGTTTGCTTTTCAAACTTTAGAAAACGATGTTGAGCTAGCAAAAACGCAAGGCGATAAAACCGGATCTTTAGCAGTAAGAAGATTTCAATTCTTACTAATGGGGGCATCTTGACAGACGTAATCTCAGTATTAGGTCAATCAGCTCCTAGCGCAACGACAACGACAACGTTGTATACTGCTCCTAATTTAGTTCAAACAACCATTAGTTCTTTAGTTATATGTAATAGAAGCGGTTCGGCACAAACATTTAGAGTGTCTGTTCATGTAGCTGGAGCTTCTGCAGACAACAAGCAATATTTATTTTACGATCAATCCTTAGCAGGTAATACGACACAAACAGTGGTTATTGGTATGTGTCTTAATCAAACGGACGTTGTAAAGGTTTACGCAAGTTCTGCTGACTTATCTTTCAATTTGTTCGGAGTGGAGACTAGTTAATATGTATCAAAATCAACCGCCTTTACAGGCAAGAGCCGAGGATATGGCTCGCTATGGTCGTTATGGCGACAGTATGCTAGTTCACATGAACCCTGCAGAAGTGCAAGGGATAGCAGCTTTGTCTCCAACAGGAAAGCTAACAATTAATCCTGTAACGGGACAGCCAGAAGCCTTCTTGCCATTTTTAGCGCCAATATTAGGTAGCATGTTTGGATCTTCGTTGCTTGCTGGATCAACTTTAGGCGGTATATTAGGTGGAGCTGGATTAAGTTCTGCAGCAGCAGGTGCTATTGGCTCTGGCCTTGCTACTACTGCTGTAACAGGAGATCTTAAAAAAGGATTGCTTTCTGGCATTACTGGTTTTGGTTTGGGTCAAGCTTTAGGCGCTGCTGGAGATGCATTAAACCCAGAAATAATTGACGCTACAGCAGCATTAGGAGATGCATCAACAGCTGCTGCAGAAGCTGGCAAAAACTTAGCATTGACTGCAGGAGAAGTTGCAGACCCTGTAGCTGAAGCAATAAAGAATGCAGGTAATGTAGGAACAAGCTCGATTACAGGAACGGCAACAAATCAAGCATTGCAAATGTCTCCAGCAATACCTTCTACTAGTGCAGAAGGAATTAAAAATGCAGCAAATGCAAAGGTAGCAGACCTTTCAGGTCAGATTGATTCTCTCAGATTAGATCAAACTGCAGGGGATAGATTTCTTGCTCCGTTTAAACAGCCCGGAGCTTTTGGCAAAGCTTTAATGAAGCCAGCTAACTTGGCCGCTGTTGGGGTTGGAGAAGGGAAAATAGCAGAAATTGAAGCAAGAGAGTTTGCTGAAGAAGACAACAAAAGATTTGAACGAGATCGTGAAGCTGAGTATCAAAGGGCTCGCGACAATATGAGCGGCGCTTACGATCAGTTAGAAAGCGATTACGCTTATAGAGGTTATGAGATTCCAAGATATTCAATGGGCGGTGTAACCTCAATAAACCCTAGCCATTACGCAGAAAGTATTAAAGGATTGCAGCAATTAACTGGCGGCTCTGTTCCATTGCAGCAATTAACTGGTGAGGCTGTTCAAATGTTTAATGGTGGCGAAATATTTAATAACTTTAATTATGGAAACTCTGGCCCAATCGGAAGTTTTGGATCTGCACAAAGACAATCTGGAATTAGAGGCCCAAGAACTGTTTCTGCAGAAGAGCTTGAAGGAACTCGCCCCGGTTTTGATTCTGAAATAACTTATTTTAGAGAGCCTCTTCCAGCAAAAGATACAGCAGAGGCAGAAGACGCTACTTCTACTCCTGCTGGAGATTCTAATTATGGCGTTGATTTGTCTGGCGTTGATTTTTCTAATTTAGATTTTTCTAAATCTGGCCTTGGCGCATTTAATCAACAGATTAATGATTATTTATCTACTCCAGAAGGCAACGCAACGATAGGATCTATTGATCAAGTATTAAACAATCAAGAAGCTTCTGCTCAATCACCAGTGAATCCTGAATATAATTACAGTGCTTTTGAAGACATAGGGAATGAGCCTTCAATTAATTATGATGACATCTTGGCTGAAACAGCAAGAACTGTTGGAAACAATACTCCTCCTGCAGCAATGGCTCCTCCTCCTGCAGCAATGGCTCCTCCTCCTGCAGCAATGGCTCCTCCTCCTTCTCCAGTTTCGCCTCCAGTAGCGTCAATGCCTATGCCAAGGTTTGATCAAAGAGAAGGTATTGCTTCACTGATGGAGCAGCCTTCATCTGTTCCACCACCTCCTGCACCAATGACACCGCCTCCTGCAGGAATGCCTATTTCTTCTCGAAGGACAAAAAAAGGAAGAGGAGTAAATATGGCTGAAGGTGGAGAGCTTGAGTCTATGCCTATGAGCGAAACGTTAGAAGCAAATGGACAGTTACTTATTGAACGTGCAGTGCAAGCAATATCTGGTCAATTAAGTGAAGAAGAGTCTAGTGCAATAATTGCTAGTTTTGTTGATCAGTTTGGCCCAGAAGCTTTCCAGATGCTTAGAGAAAAAGTATTAGAAGGAATTGTTCCCGGCTCTCAAAAACAAGGAGAAATTGTTGGAGTAGGAGGCGGGATGGATGACATGGTTCCGGGTATGATAGGAAATAGCCAGCCTGTAGCTGTTAGTCCCGGCGAATATATTATTCCCGCTGATGTTGTTTCAGGTTTAGGAGATGGTAGTACCGATGCTGGTGTTGGCGAGCTTGATCAGATGCTTGATAGAGTTCGACAAGAAAGAACTGGCACGTTAAGACAGCCAGCGCCAATGAGTATAGGAGGAGTGTTGCCAGCATGATAAAACCTATAGAGTTTTCTAATTTAAAAAATATAAAAGATCTTTCTAGAGAGCCTAAAGTAAAGTCTAGATCAGAACGAGGAGAGGCTACTCATACTATTGCCTTGGTTCCTTCTAATTATTTGGCTACTTTGTGGCCTGATGTAAGCGAGCAATTAGCAAAAGCTATTGCTAGATCTAAAGGCCGATGGAGTATGGAGATGCTTTTTGCGTCCATACTAAATGGACAGCAACATCTTTGGGTTGCTTTTGATTCAGACAAAAATATTAGTGGTGTTGGTACAACAGAGCTTGTTGATTATCCTAATAAAAGAATGCTTGCTATACAGTTCTTGGGTGGCGATAAGTTTAATGAATGGGTCTGGGACATGCTTGATAGATTTCATGACTGGGCCAAAGATAACAACTGCAAAGGCATAGAAGCTACAGCTAGAATGGGATTCTGGCAGTGGCTAAAGCAAGATGATTTTGAAAGATCATACGTTGTTTATGAAAAGAGGTTTGAAAAAGATGGGTAAAAAAGGCGGAGGCTCAAGCGGGCCACAAGAAGTTGTTCAAACAACAAGCAACTTGCCGGAATACGCTCGTCCGTATTTTGAAGAGATGCTTGGTCGATCCATGTATGAGACTACTCGTCCATACGAAGCTTATCCCGGTCAACGAATAGCAGACTTTTCTCCTTATGAACAAATGGGGATGCGGGGCATGTATGACATGGCTTCTGCAGGAACTCCTCAACAACTAAACCAAGCATCAGATATTGCTTCTCAAATAGGATATCAAGATTCTAATATGGGGATGAATATTGCGGGAGGATTTAATCCCCAGCAGGTTACATCTGATTATCAAGCGGGCATGTTTGATCCCGGTTATGCAGCAGGAAGACTTGGTCAAGGTTACGAGGCAGGGCAAAGACAAGCCCAATATAGTCCAACTTCTTTTGATTCTGGTTATAACGCAGGCACCGCTACTCAAGGGTATGTTCCGGGTTCTATTGATAGCAATCTTCAAGACAGAAATTTTTATTCTGGTTACAGACCGGGAGAAAGAAGGAGTCAGTATGAGGCTGGCGATTTAAGTTCTGAGTATGATTCAGGAAGTTTTGATCCCGGCTACAATGCTGCTGTAAGAGATGGTCTTCAGCTTTCTGGGCCTAGAGGAAGTGAATATCAAGGCACTCAGTTTGATCCGGGATACAATCCTGATGATTTTGCTGCAGGACAAATAACTGCTCCGGGCGCTTCTCAGTATTATGGCGGAGATTTTGATCCCGGTTATCAAGCAGGAGACTTAAATCAAGGTTATGCACCAACTGACTTTCAATCTGATTTTACTGGCGGCACATTTGATCCGGGATATTCTGCTGGAGATGTCGATCAAGGTTATCAGGCAAGAGATTTAAGCTCTCAATATGAGGCCGGAGATTTTGATCCCGGATATGTTGCAAGAGAGCTAGGTCAAGATTATACAGCTAGAGAGTTACAAAGTGAGTACGCAGGGGATATTGATACAGGCCCAGCTTTTGAAGCAGGTACTGTTGCTGACGCTGCAACTTTAGAAAAATACATGAATCCGTATCAGCAATTAGTTACGGACATTGAAAAAAGAGAAGCGCAAAAGCAATCTGATATTGCAGGGTCTCAGATATCTCAACAAGCAGCAGCATCTGGCGGACTTGGTGGATATAGAGAAGCCATTATGCAGTCGGAAAGAGAAAGAAATTTAGGTCAACAACTATCAGACATTCAATCACAGGGTGGTCAAGCAGCTTATCAGCAGGCCCTCCAGTCATTTGAAGCAGATAGAGCAGCAAGACTTCAAGAGTCTGAGCTTGGGTTGACAACGGGAGAAGCAAAAGATCGAGCTAAACAAGAGTCAGAAAGACTTCGTCAAGGAGCTTTTCAAACTTCTGAGCAAGCTAGGCAAGAACAGCAAAGCATGGCAATTAGGTCGTTTGAAGCTGGGGAATCAGCCCGTCAAAGAGCTGCTGACTTAGGTCTAAATGCTCAGCAACAAGAAGATTCAGCTAGAAGAGCTGAAGAAGAGTTTAGCCAATCTGCTTTTCAGCAAACAGAAGCTGGAAGAGTAAGAGAGCAAGAACTAGATGTTCAATCTTTTCAGGCAGGAGAATCTGCTCGTCAAGAAGCAGCAAGACTAGGGCTTTCAGCGCAAGAGCAAGAAGAAGCATCTCGCAGAGCGCAGGAAGAGTTTAGACAATCTGCCTTTCAACAGTCAGAAGCTGGGAGAGTTACAAGTCAAGAGCTACAAAACCAAGTGTTTCAACTTGGAGAGTCTGCTCGCCAAGAAGCTGCGAGGTTGGGTCTTTCTTCTCAAGAACAAGAAGAGGCTGCTCGTAGAGCGCAGGAAGAATTTAGACAGTCAGCTGAAGGACAAAAGCTGCAGGCAGAAGTTCAACAAGAAGATATAAACTTAAGAGCTTTTCAAGCCGGAGAACAAGCCAAGCAAGAGGCGGCTAGGTTAGGATTGTCTGCTCAAGAACAAGATGACTCATCTAAAAGAGCTATCGAACAATTTAAACAGAGCGCAGAAAGCCAACGATTAGAGTCTGAAGTTCAACAAGATAGAATAAATCAACAGGCTTTTGACGCAGGAGAGCAAGCAAAGCAAGAAGCTGCCCGACTAGGATTGAATGCTCAACAACAAGAGGAAGCTGCAAAACAAGCTTCTGAAGAGTTCCGTCAAAGCGCGTTCCAACAAACTGAATCATTTAGGCAGCAGCAAGAATCGCTTGATCAAGATGCCTTCAATGCAGGGCAGCAAGCAAGACAAGAGGCCGCTCGTTTAGGATTGAATGCCCAACAGCAACAGCAAGCTAGCAGGGAAGCAACAGAAAGATATAGACAGTCTGCTTTCCAGCAATCAGAACAAGCTAGTCAGCAAGCTCAAGAGTTTGAAAATCAAACGTTTCAGATACAGGAGCAAGCAAGACAAGAAGCAGCAAGGCTTGGGCTTAGCGCACAAGAACAAGAAGATGCTTCTAATAGGGCTGCAGAAGAGTTTAGACAAAATCAGTTTAATCAAAACGAACAACTTAGAATTGCTCAACAACAAGAAGAAAGATCTGTTTATCAAGCTAGAGAGCAAGCTAGACAGGAAGCATCTCGACTTGGCCTTAATGCACAGCAACAAGAAGATGCTGCAAGACAAGCTGAAAATCAAATGCGAATGGATGCTCAGCAATTTAACGTTGGCTCTGGAGAAACAGCTGCTAGGCTTGGATTGGCTGGACTTGGCGCAGATCAAGCAACAAGAAATCAGCAGCTTGAAGCAGCAAGAATGCTTGGCACCTTTGGTGGACAAGAGCAACAGATGGGCTATGAAAGATTGCGGAATCTTCAGGCTGCTGGACAGATTCAAAGAGACATGAATCAACGTGGTATGGACATGGGTTATCAAGACTTCTTGAGACAGCAAGCGTTCCCAAGAGAGCAACTAAGTATGTTTAGCAATATACTAAGAGGCTTGCCGATTACTCCGGGATCGACCACGGCTTCGTATGGATCACAACCAAGTCCTTATAGCGAGGCTTTGGGAGCAGGTATTGGTGGAGTCGGATTATATAGAGCCTTAGGGAGCGGTGGTTAATGAACATATTTGAGCAAGAAGATTTAATCAAAGGACTGCCGGATCAATCTTTAATGCAGGAAGCTCAGCGTCCTTCTGGCTCGCTACCTCAGTATCTTGTTGTGTCCGAGATACAGAGAAGACAGGACATGAGGAAAAGT
>TARA_R110001592_G_scaffold318227_1_pt1 | contig 9998 bp, 6 predicted proteins | sample TARA_R110001592 | Tara Oceans TARA_R110001592 (sample SAMEA4398387) | marine metagenome | biome: Polar Biome; feature: [SRF] surface water layer (ENVO:00010504); material: water (ENVO:00002006), including particulate matter (ENVO:01000060) such as... | depth 5 m | reverse complement strand
TTTATATACAGTAACTTTTAGTATGTATAATGTGTATTAAGGCAGAGTAATCTGCCTTTTTATTGACATTTAAACATTTGGGTATACAGTGTATTTGATGTTTAATGTGTATGGGCTTTCAGAACTTGTCATCAGTGAAAGTAAGAGCGACTATTGTTGAAGATAACACGGGCATAAAAAGCGAACTACCAGTGTTGCTCACCGAGCAAGGTGAGTTGAGTGTTGTAACTGATTACCTTCTTAAAATGGAGGCTGATGGTGTCAGTGCGTCCGTTATGAATCAATTCATTCAAGTAGTTTCTTTGCTTTTAGATTATATGGAGGCAAACAAAGACTTGTTCAACGACCCCCAAATACTCTTCCAAACCTTTGCTAAGCGCCTGTATAGTGGGACTATCGGAGAAGATGGACTTGATCCATCGGGCTTATATTGGATGCCAAGTTCAACAGGGCATGTCAATAAACACATTCATAGGCTGACAGCCTTTACTGATTGGATTACTGATAAGCAAGGTAATAAGCCGGTGAATCCCTTAAGGAATGCGACTCCTCATGAACAGCGCTTAAATTACGCCGCATGGTTTCGTAAAAACCAGAATGATTTCCTTGGGCATATCGAAGACAAGAGTGTCAATAAAACCATTCGCAAAGCCAGAACAATGAAGGGGCGTAATGCGCTGACAATGACGGAAGACGATGCGATTGCCTTTCCAGAAATGTACTGGGAATCATTCTACAAAGACGGCATGGGCGGGGCAAAAGACCCAAGAGTAGCGCTGAGGGATAAGCTTATTCTTCTGCTAATGCACGGCGGTGGGCTGCGAGAAAGTGAAGCATTATTAATTTGGGTGACGGACGTGTTTGAAGACCCTTATAATCCAGACAATGCTGTGGTTCGGGTATACAACGAAGTTGATGGAAAAGCACCTGATGGCTGGCGCAGCCGAAGTGGGAACCATACCAGAGCAGCCTACCTTAAAGAAGAGTATGCCCGCATACCACGGATAAAAATGCAGGGTACACCGCGAATTGGTTGGAAAAACCGTGTTGTTGACCATCGTGATAATTACATCCAAGTGCAATTTTTCCCAACGGACTATGGTAAGGTTTTTATGTCCTTGTGGAAGGACTACCAAAAGTACCGAGCTAGTATTGATTGTCACCATCCTTATGCGTTTATTTCTTTTCACCACAGCGCCTTCGGCAACCCTTGTAATCTAGGGGCGCTTCACGACAATTACGCAAATGGCTTAAAACGCATTGGCTTAGCGCCAAATAAAGCAGAAGGGTTAGATCCGCATGGTCACCGACATAATTATGGCAGACGATTAGAGCGTTCTGGATTAAATCCTCTGGTGATACGTCGCTGTATGCACCACAAGTCACTAGAGTCTCAAGTCCCCTACACGGGTAAAGGGCAGCAGGAAATCTCTGATGAACTCAACAAAGCCACGCTACAACTGTCAACCCCTGAGTCCAAAGTAAAAGCGCTGGACTGGAAAACCTTAGTCGAACATGGTTTTGACGATATTGACCCACAAGGCTACTTCACAGGTAAACATCCAAAATTAAGAGGTAAATGATGGCAAAAGGTAAAAAAAAAGACGGTCGCGCATCGGATTTAACATTTACATGGATGCTAACCACGCTTGGCCCTGAGTGGCAACAATGGCAAGAACTAGCCGCCGAGTGGATGGCGACACAACATTCGGGAATTGGAATAAAAGGTAAGGCGCTGAACCATTTTTTTGAGTCTTACCTGCTGGAGTGTGCCCTCTATGCAACCGATGTGGGTCTGTTTTTTAAAGGATATAACGGTCATATTTCCTCCTCTGAAGAGCTAGAAGCTAGATTAAGCAAAACTATTAACTACTCAGCTGCTAAATCACAATATATCAATCATTCTTGTGACTTCATTGATTACATCATTGAGCATCATTTATCTGAGGAGGATGACAGTGGCAAATTAAATCCACTGGTTCAAAATCCACTGAGCAAAATCAAAAATAGACGTTCACATACAGAAACCGTGCGCAATCCACTGCCGTATCGATATATCCAAGACCTGCGCCAAATTGTGTGCCCATTGCCAGACAAAGCTGAACTAGAGGGTATTGAGAAAAACCTAGCGAAAGGTGAAGTCCTATTGCCCGCCTATCACTACCGTCATTTCAAACATTGGATGTGGGCACAGGTACAGACTGGTAAAGGTAATAATGGTGGTGATTGGTTCGATGTTGAGCCTGAGTTGATTGACAAGTCAGACCCCGATTGTGTGTGGCGAACCAAAGTATTCACTAGAAACGGCAACAAAATCACCCTCCACCAAATCTGGTCGCCCGTCAAAGCAATGGTCATCTTTATGAAATTGCATCTGCCACTGCGCACCTATCAGGTGCGTATGCTAGACAGTGGAGAGGCGGACACGTGGCGCTATGAAAGCGGTCAGTGGAAGCTTAATAACAAGCATGACTTTGCACTAGGTAGCGAAAAACGTCCTTTTGGAAAAGGCATCTTTCGCCGTATCCATGACACTATGACTGGGCTACATTCAACAGGTTTGTATGTCAACACTAACAAAACAGCAGACCAGAATAAATCGGAACTAGAGCGAGGCTACATCATCCCTTGGCAGAATGAGGAAGTCTTGTATTGGTTGGAAAAACTGCGTAACTGGCAGGAAAAGTACAATCCGATAGAGAAACCTACAGATTGCACGACGCTGCTACTTAAACATACTCGTGATAAGAAGTCACAAACTCAGTTAGAAAGTATGGGGGAAATTGCATTTTTGTTTAGGGATGCATCAGCGAAAAATGATGACAGATCCAAACCAATTGTTAATTCGGGGATAGGGAGTTTCTGGTATCAACTATTATTAACACTAGAAAATCAACTCGCTGACCAAGGCAATACGCTTGATAATGGTGAGCGACTTAAACTGGTTGTGGATTACCCTGAGGGCACTATAGATGCCGATAAAAAAGCAACGAACCACCCACTTCACAGCTTGCGCGTATCCTTGATAACCGCCTACACGATGGATACCCAGTTGCCACTCCCTGTCATATCCAAACTGCTGGCAGGCCATTCACGCATCCTAATGACCATCTACTACAACAAAATCACTCCGTCCGTGATGGCGGAAAAAATGAATGACGCCGAGGGGCAACTTGAAGGTAAATCACAGCAGTCGGTGCGCAACTTCCTTAAAGATGCCTCACTAGCGCAAATTCAATGCAAGATGGTATATCACCAAGTAGACAGTATTCAGGCGGCGCTGGTTAATCGCAACCCCATAGGTTGGGAACAACGTTCATCTGGCTTATGTTTAGTGGGGGGTAATACCGTAAAATCCGATGAAGTCAGTACGTTGGGCGGTTGCTGGAACGGTGGAGAGCTTATTGTATCAAGAGGCAGTGCACCTTCGATTTATAGCAGCGTTCCACATGGGCCTGAAAACTGTATCCGCTGTCGTTGGTTTATTACTGAGGCAAGATACCTGCCAGCTCTTAATGCTCAATTTAATCAACTAAGCTATAAGGCTCACCAAGCGGCTAACCTATCGGTTGAAATCGAAGGTGAACTGGATGCGCTTAAAGACGAGCAGTTCTTCTGTGAAGAGCAAGGAGCGCCCTTTACCAAGCATGATGACATGCAAATACTGCAACGCCGCTATGAAAGGCAACAAGTAGAGGCTGATGAATATGTCAAAGATTGGATAGCCTGCTTTGAGATAATCGGCAAAATTATTCACGTTGAAGAAGCAAGAAATAGCGGTGACACTAAAGAAAAAATGATTGCGGTAGGTGATGAACAAGATATTAGCCATGCCTTGAGATTCGTTGAAACAGAGTCTGAGTTATTACACTTATCCCTTCTATGTGACGATGCGGAATTCTTTCCGGACTTGCAAGATGAATTGCGTAAAACGCCTGCTATTGAAAAGCGCTCTCGCCAACTTAGTCGTGCTCTGATGAAAAAAGGATTTGAGCCTATCTTTATGGAAATGGATGAGAAACAACAGCTAATCGCTGGGAATGCAATGCTACGCCAAATGGCAAAAATAGCCGACCCTGACGATAAAATGGAAGGCTACCGTAAAGTGGCTAATTACATTGAAGCAGGTGAATACCTGTCTGACCATAAGCTATTTAGTGCAGGCATAAATGCCCTGTCGGATAAGGCCTTACGCTTAGAAACCCTCACTCAACCTGCACTATTGGAGAAATAGCATGGAGCTGGATATAGATGTCATTCTTGAGGATTTAAAGGACGGTAAAGTACCGAGAACCAAACAAAACTTAGGTACGCTTAATACTATCTTAAAAGAGTATGCTGAATCAGGTCATAAGGACTTCTCCATTACGCAGATTGGACGAATATCGGCAGCCAAATCTGGCCCCGGTTACGAAGCACTTAGAGCGACCCGTAACACGCATTACCGTACCTTGATTGAAGCATGGGCGCAAAAGTGCAAGACAAACACCAAGAAACCATTGGTGGCGCATGCTCGCTCAAAATCAGTACCCGTTGATAATAAATTGCTAGAGCGTATTCCTGACCCTGCCGTTCGCGCTTTATTTGGGCAAATCATTGCAGAGCGAAACCGCTACCGTAAAGAAGTAAACCTGCTTAAGCAGCACGCCAACATCACCATTGATAAGCGACCTGTTCGTCAGTTTGATGCCAGCACAGAGCCAAGCATTGAAGTGCTACCTTCACTTTCTGGCGTGTTAATTGAATCAGAGAAAAAGGCACTGGCTTATGCCATCTCCGATGAGTGTATGGACAAGAACGACTGGCAAACCACGCAGACAGGCCAAGTAAAAGACATGGAGTACAACACAGAAATATTCCCCCGTGGCTTTGTGACTGGCTTGCGAAAGCTATTAGGTGAGGTTGACGACTAATGGCAAGTGGGCAGCAAAAAGCACAGCAAAACCTCGATGCGTTTCAGTCATGGGTGGCAACGCAACAGGATGATGATTTTAAACAAATCGTGTTTAGAGGTCAGCTAAATCGTATCGAAGTGGCAAAAGCTGTAGGCTGTGGCAAATCAGCCCTAAATCAAAACCCTGATATACGAAAGGATTTAAAAAAGCTCGAAGATAACCTGCGCGACAGAGGCGTGCTGCCACCACTGACCGACACCGCCAAAAAAGACGCTGATAAGCCGAAACAATACGACAATACGGCGAATCGCAAGGCGCTTAATTCAACGCGATCATCATCACTGGAGGCTGAGAACATCGAGTTAAAATCCAAAATCAAAGAGCTTGAAGGTAAGCTTAAGCGTTTTGGTGAATTATCAGAAACCTTGTCCGAAATGGGGTTCATGCCGCGATGAATGCTGCCTTACATGCAGACCAATTGCGTGTCACCAGTATCCCTTATACCTCAGCAAAGATGGTGATATTCAGCGGCACACCGTTAAAGAGAAACTCTTACAAAGCCAACAGCGGTAAATACTACGTCACTATAAAGATAGATCCTGACGCGTTGCCTGCACAACCTGCAATCGGTCAGTATTGGTCAGTCAAAGGAAATCGACATATCGAGAAGATGGACACGGGTGATTACGTGATGCAGCAGCATACCTACCAGTCACCTGAGCATGTTGAATGCAGTTTGCCAGAAACAGGCGAGCAATTGATCCGATTCATCGCCAGAGAAGCTGCCTTTAAAGGTATTGGTGAAAGCAAAGCAAGGGCACTATGGGAGCTTTTAGGTAAGAATCTTCATGCAACCTTGAGAAAAGATACGCCAGAGTCAATAGAGCGTCTTAGAGGCGTTCTGAGCGAGGATTCCATCATCGCTTTGTTTGAGGGGTATGCTAAATACAAGAATCTAGGCTACTGCAATTGGATGTCCGAACAAAAAATACCTGCCAGTGTTCAGCAGCGTTTGTTGAAGTATCACACAGAGCAATCCATAGAAGCTATTAAACAGAATCCTTATGTATTAATCGGTTTTGGCATGAGCTTTACAGAGGTGGATGCTCTTTCTCAAGCGCAACTTGAGGACGCAACAAATGATGACAGGCGATTGAGCGCAGCGCTTGAAGTGGCAATACGCAAAGAGATTGATAAAGGCCATACCTACACAACACAAGACAGTTTACGCCCTCACTTAACCAAGTTACTTAAAGACAAGGAGCTGGTCGCTAAAGCGTTTAAGGCGGGTCATGACAAGGCTCAATACCTTTTAAATCACGAGACAGGCACTTACCATCCAACGGCTCAGTTGCTGATGGAAAATGTCGTCGCTAAACGACTTAAATCCCTCGCCACTCAAAAAAACCTCTATGACGAATATGCAGAATCTGCATATTGCTCAGCGGCAGGTGAGATGCCTTACCCGCTATTAAAGAAACAAGTTGAAGCGATCACAACATGTTTAAATAACGCCGTAAGTTGCATCACAGGTGGTGCGGGTACAGGCAAAACGACAGTGCTTAGAACTGCATTGCGTGCCTATCATACAATGGGATTTGAAATACATGCAGTTGCCTTGAGTGGTCGTGCGTCAATGCGCTTACATGAGTCAATTGGTTTTATCACATCAACGATTGCCGCGTTCCTGAGAGATGATCCTATTGATTCAGACAAACAAAAACATCTGCTTGTTATTGATGAATCCAGTATGATTGATTTACCGACCATGTATCGCTTGGTAAATCACATTCACCCCTCAGTGCGCATTATCTTTGCAGGTGATCCCGATCAGCTTCCGCCTATTGGCTGTGGGAAGGTGTTAGCAGACATCGTTGAGTCTAAGACGATAGTTAATACCACTTTGGATATCGTTAAACGTGCTGAGGCATCGACAGGTATCCCTGAGTATTCACAACTAATCAATCAAGGCAAAGTCCCAGAATGTCTTACCACAGGTGCAATTCATTTCCACGAAACAGACAAGAAAGAGATACCTCAAGTTTGCTGTGAATTGTATCAGCAATCTCCTGAAAACTGCCGTGTGATGGCACCAACAAAAGCATTGGTTGGAGAAATCAACAAGCTCACTCAAGAGGCTGTGAATCATAGTGGCAGTAGGCTTGAGTTTGAAATGCACGGTGAGCAATTATTTCTAAATCTGCGCCTCAATGACATTATATTGTTTACGCAGAATCACTATGATAAAGGCATTCAGAATGGCTCGCTTGGTATCCTCTCAAGTGTTGTGGCATCTGGGGGAAGTTATGGTGAAGTGACACTCGATACAGGTGATAAAATTGAAGTTACTCAAGCCGTACTTGATTGTATGGAGCTGGGTTATGCAATAACCCTTCATAAAGCTCAAGGGTCACAATTCCCTCGCATTATCATTGCACTGCAAAAGGGTCGTATCGTTGACCGTGCATGGCTTTATACTGCTATCACAAGGGCAGAAAGTGAAATTCATATTGTAGGTAGCGCATCAGACTTTGCTGAGATAACAAAATCACCCAGCAATTCTCATAATCGAAGAAGTTATCTGTCACAACTTCTATCGTAGTATTCGCTATGGGGATTATTAAGGGGCGATAGCCTCTTGATGCTAAACCTGCGGGACATGAGGACAGTTTACGAGTTGCGACGCGCAGACAATGCCAATGATAGTGGCTTTCTCACCTCGCGCCCTGCTAAACCATCTTTTAAATATTCGAACTGCGTATATGTGCCAATTGCAGTCGTTGGGGACATTCAGATTTTAATTGGACTATCACCCTAAAGCGGACATTAACGCCAAGCTAAGCGGCGCAGCTCTGCTGCGTCCTTGCTTGAGCGCCTTGTTAAATTTTTACCCAACAATAGTAGGAGGTAAGTATATGGTAAATTCATTTATTGGCTCGACTAACACACTATAGGGATTGCTTTGCTCTTCTTCCTTAACAATATCAAGATCAGACAAAAGTTTGAAATTAGCTGATTTTAGCTTAGCGGGCTTCTATTTCCCATATTCGTCGTTTCCTATTTCTAAATGGCGGGACTAAATCTTAGGCCCGCGCGTCCTAATTAATGTTTTATTGGTAATTCTGCAATAATCACTTCATCAATTTTAGACGTTCAAACAGGTAAGGTTTTTATCCCGTAAGCCGTTACGCATCGACGTCCACTATGGGAGCGGAAGTTACCCATCTTAAGTTCTGCCACTTTTACCTTATTTACGCAGCACTCCGCTTAGAGCGCTGCAAGCAGGAAGTCGATAAAGTTTTGGAGAGCCTTACTTCGATTGCTAAAAAAATGTCTACGGTTTAGTGGAAATCATAGTAAAAAAATCGACCAACTAAATGGTGAATTTAAAATATGAAATGCGCCTGATATTTTGCTTTTTAATGTATACTGCCAATTCGATTAAATCGAATCCCTGTAGGTAACCAATTCGGTAAAATATCACTTTTTGAACGTTCAAATTCAAAGCTTATCCATATTGCAACGGCTTCGCCAACCAAATTTTCCTCGGGCACAAATCCCCAAAAGCGGCTATCAGCACTGTGATCTCTGTTGTCTCCCATTACAAAATAATGGCCTTTAGGCACAATGAATTCATCCTGTTTGGTTCCTTCTTGTCTGCAAAGATTTATCCCCGAATCTCGACAATAGAATGAGGCCGGAACATTTATTTGATCGTCAATCAAAATATCATGACTCTTATTCGGCATATCAGACGTATAACCGATTAATGCCTGTTGATTAATAGAATATTCCCCTTTATTTTTGAAACTTTCTTTTACTAGCTCAAATTTGGGACACTGGAGTTGAGGGGCTTGGCACGCTTGTTTGATATAAAGTAATTTATTACGGTAAATAATGCTGTCACCGGGCAACCCAATGACACGTTTTATGAAGTCAATGTTAGGATCGATAGGATATTTAAATACCACAACATCGCCCCGTTCAGGTGAGCCATTAGAAATAAATTTATGACGAAATATAGGATCACGTAGGCCATAATTATATTTATTAACTAAAATAAAGTCCCCAACTAATAACGTCGGCATCATGGAGCCTGAGGGTATTTGGAAAGGTTCATATAAAAATGAACGTAAAATTAAAACAAATGCGATTACGGGAAATATTTGCACACAATTATCAACAAACGCAGATGGTTCGATTAATTTTTCTGTAATTTCTCCACGGATTGAATCGCCTTGATTCTTTTGGACCGAGTTCAGTTTTAATTGGCGTTGCGGTGCTAAATAAACCTTGTCAATTAACCAAACAATGCCAGTAAAAATAGTAATAGACACTAAAATCATTGAAAAATAAACAGCCATATGTTCCCTATTAAATTGTAAAATTCAGTTTTTTAGCTTTTATTTTTGCTCTCAATCACTAAAATAAAATTACTTTTTGTTATCGACATATTAACTTCAATCTTTCATAACGCAACTCCCAAAACTCAGAGCTGCTCACGAATTTGATCAATCATGGCCTTTCTCAAATTATGTAGACACTTTTCGCATAAAAGCTGGAGAAAGTTTCAATGCCGATATTCGTAATTTTGCCAATTCGGTCATTCAGTACACAAATATTTGTCACCTCAATACATCAAACAAGATCCGTATTACTTGGTAACAAATGTGCACAATAACAGTTAGATATTTAATCAACCAATTAAAATATTAGAGGGATAGTAAATACGATGATTAAAAAAACGTACACACTTAATATACATAGTGTGTACGTTATAATTTCCTACCAAAAGCATTGTTAGTAAGCGCCTATCACTCACTCACCCGCAAATGTACATGGTTTTTACTGTATACTCAATACTATTCGCGTTTTTTATCACTGAGCGCTTAAGCCACGGGTCTATTCTTGTTTGAAGTCCGTTGAATGCAAGTCGTGCTTTTTCATTAATTTGTGTAAGTCAGTTCGGTTACGCCCAGCTATTTCAGCCGCACGGGTAACATTTCCGTCGGTCATTTTAAGCAATTTAAGCAAGTAACTTTGCTCGAACGCATCGCGTGCTTCAGTTAATGTCGGCCACTTTTGCTCAGAAGTTGAAAGCGC
>TARA_R110001592_G_scaffold135483_7_pt1 | contig 10012 bp, 5 predicted proteins | sample TARA_R110001592 | Tara Oceans TARA_R110001592 (sample SAMEA4398387) | marine metagenome | biome: Polar Biome; feature: [SRF] surface water layer (ENVO:00010504); material: water (ENVO:00002006), including particulate matter (ENVO:01000060) such as... | depth 5 m | reverse complement strand
AAATATTCCGCCATATTCTTCATCCCAGCTGTATTCCAAAATTTTGACGATGGTCTCAGTAGCCTTATTTATTAACTCCCGGTCATTCCTTCTCACGGCAATATCGATCATAAACCACATGGCTTCTATGCCATGACCGGGATTCAGCAAACGGCCGTTAAAGCTGTCTTCCAAACTGCCATCTGGCTTTGTGAATTCGTAGATTATACCTGATTTCCCATCCAGAAATACTTCCATAACATCTCGAACCGCAAAATCTATGGTTCGCTCCACTTCATTGGGTTCCAATATGTCTTCCAGCTCCAGAACCAAATTGGACAAGATCATGGGCAGGGCAAAACTTTTTAAAGGTCTGGCCAATGTTCCTTTTTCATATTTTCCTTTGGGGTTATCCTTTCTTTGAAGAATATTTAGATACGTTTTTTTGGCGAGTTCTTTATATTCCTGATCTTCTGCCGCTATTCCATATTGGGCAAAAGCCATGGCCGCAAAACAATCCGAAAAAATGTTATAGGGTTGTACCAAGGGTTGTCCGTTTGCGGTTAGGGAAAAATATACATTGCCTTGTGCATCCATTCCCTTATGTCTTATAAAATCGACCCCACTTTTGGCAATTTCCAACCAATTTTCCTTTGGTTCCACCTGGTTGTACAAGGTAGAGAACATCCACGCCTGTCTTCCTTGCAGCCACATAAATTTATCGGTGTCGTAAACCTTGCCTTCCCTATCCAGACAGGTAAAATAGCCGCCGTTTGTACGATCAAGGGAATGCCTTTCCCAAAAGGGGATGATATTGTTCAATAAGGCATCTTTATAGAGTCTACTTTGTGGTTTCATTAATTCCTATTGTTAATGTGAGTTCGATATAAAAATAATTGCAAGACATTGATTTTTTGTAAATTAAAAAAATACTACAGTCCCCTCGAGCGGAGTCGAGAGGTTATTGTACTGTAATGCTATTAAATGAGGTCTCGACTCCGCTCGACCGGACAAAATAATCATAAATAACTCGTTAACAATTAAATATAAATCGAACTCACGTTATTGCTAATAATTTCCAATATACTTTTTTGTTCATTATAAAGCTATGTCCAAGGAAGCGTTAAACCTTAAATCTTCGGCCTCCTTAACGTTTCCGTGTATTATGTTAACGGGGACACAACTAAACATCCATTTCCAGGAATTGCCTCCATGTGGAATCTTTAGAAGAATGTTGTTCCATCCTTTTTTTAAGGGAACTACTGTTGGTGTCCTATAAAAATAATCCTCGTCCACAAAGCCTATTTCAGGGGTTTCCACTCCTAAATTGGGTTGTTGCCAGATAGGAGGGGCCACTAGGGATCCATTGACCCATATTTTTGGATGTGTGTAATGCCATTCACCTAGGTTGGGGGTAGGACCGCCTCTTCTTCCGCCAGACCTGGACCAGCCCTGAAACCCGATCCAAAATTCCTGTTCACGGGCCTCGGGCGAATATATTTTGGTATGGGCATAAAATGTACCACTTTTTTCTTCTGTCAAGGCAGGGAAGCCAAAGAAGTGCTTTAAATGAATGGTAGCACCAACATAGGGGCCATTCCATGTAAACATTTTATCATTTATGGTGTAGGATTCCTTCAAAACCTTTTCCACTTCAAAAATTTTGCCTACCTCCCCCTTATGGTCAAACGGGCCTATAATTTTCCATTCTATATCCGTTTGTTTTACATAAGGAAATTCCCTTTCGTTAAAGAAGAGATCCCTGTGAAGCAGTACTTTTTCTTCAAAGACCTGGAAAGCTTGTAGTTCGGGGCTGTTTTTTTTCGGTAAATTGGCCCAGTATTCCAGATAGTTCTTGTCTTTTCCCTTCCATATGGCATCAGAATAGAAAAGTATTGAAGGATAAATTGGGTTCTGTCTTAGAATGTCCCGTTCTTGGTTTACATTGTTGTCCGGCCAGGTGCATAGAATCCCTCCCAAAGCCAGTTCATCGCCTTGAGGTTGCCTGCAGGGTTGCTGGAAAAATAATCTTGCCATGCCCGCAAAGGGATCCAAATGATTAATGTAGTTGGCCCGTGAATCTATAAAGCGATGTCCTTCCCTAGGGCTATATTGGGCCCATAGTTGATTTATGGAAGTTGAATCTTCCTCAATTTCTATACCTTCCTTCCAGACAATTATTTCCCGGCCCTGTTTCTTGATATGATCCATAAGGGTTAGAATCATCTGGTTGTCCACGTATTCTTCCTTGTTTCGCACTTCATCCGTACCCATATGGATATAGGGCATTGTATCTTCATTGCCTAGGGATATTAGTTCGTCAAAAAGATCCATAAGTATGGGCAAGACCCTTGGGTCTGCCATGGATTCCAAATCGAATGCCCTTCTAAAGGCTGCGGTATGGCCCGGGATGTCGAACTCGGGAATAAGGGTAATTTGCCTATCCGCACAGTAGTCTAAAATTTCTTTGAACTCTTCCTGGTTGTAGAATTTTCCTTTCCCCCGTGCCGTGGCCTTATCGGATTGTAATTCCGGATACTTTTTACTTTCCAAGCGCCATCCAGGATCATCGGTTAAATGCCAGTGAAAAACGTTCATTTTATATTGAGCCAACACGTCTATCTGCTCCTTTAATTGCGCCACGGATTGAAAGTTTCTTCCCGTATCGTGCATAAAACCACGGATCTTAAAGGCGGGCCAGTCCACTATTTTTATTTCTGGAAATGTACCAAGTCGGTTTTGTTTACGGAACAATTGCTTTAAAGTCTGAATTCCATAAAAAATGCCCTTGTCCGTTGCTGCAGTTAGTGCTATGGTGTCACCTATAATTAGGGAATAGGCTTCTTCGTTATCAACATGGGGCAATTCCTTGTTTATCAGAGTGATAGTTAGGCCGTTTTTGGCGGTGCCGATACCCTTGGAATTAAAAAAATCTACTAGAAGATTGCCTTCCTTTTTAAATTTATTGGCTGTGATGGAGACAAATTCAAAAGTTAGCTGTTTGGTTCCATAAGTAATTTCCTGTGGAGTAGGAATTACTGGATAACTATCTTCGAGGGAAATTAATGTTTTTTCAGTTTTACAGCCCATACTTAGCCATAGAAGACATATGGTGAAAGCGGTGGATAGCTGTGTTACTTTATTGATCATAATGTTCATCGGCTGGTATGGTCCATAATTCCCAAGGCATTCAAGGCCGATCTTGCTTCTTCCAATTCTTTTGGCGAAAGGGTTGCATGTGGAAATCTACTGGGGCCACAATCCACGCCCAAGACCTTCATAAAGGATTTGGCCGCCCCATTAAAACCACCTTTTGCATTTAGGGTATCCACGAACTTCATGGATTTTTCCTGAAGGGCCGCAGCCAACTTATGGTCGTTGTTTTGGAAAGCCTCTATGATGGATAAATACAAGGGCGCCAAATGGTTGTAGGTGCTACCTACCCAGCCTTCGGCTCCCAAAGGAAGACTCGCCAATAAGATTTCATCAAAACCAAACAGAATATTATAGGCGCCATTATCAAAATCCTTACAATATTTATAGTCTATCAGGTTATTGTTGGTAAACTTGATCCCTGCAAAGTTTGGAATTTCCCGGGAGGCCAATCCCAAAAATTCGTGCATGAGGAAATTGGCACCGGTCAATACCGGTATGTGATAGTAATAAAAGGGAGTGTTGGGAGCGCAACTCGCAATCTCTTTGCAGTACTCCAACAAACTTTTTAACGAACTAAGTCTAAAGTAATAAGGGGCCAATGCTGCTATGGCATCTACCTTTTCGGCAGAATGTGTTGCCAAGGCTTTGGCTTCCTTTAAACTATTATGTCCAACGTGGTTTACCAGAAAAAAGTCGTTTGGTTTGTTCTTGGCCCATTCAGTGATAATATCTTTCCTTTCTTTAGTGGTTAAGGAAACAAAATCGCCGGTGGATCCGTTTACAAAAGCCCCTCTGACCTTGTTGTTTTTCAAAAATTGGCCGTATTCGGAGATTATACCCAAATTTATTGAGGTATCCTTATGCATAGGTGCATAAGTCGCGGCTATTAGTCCTTTCATCTATTTAATTTTTATTATGTATTACAAAATACAATTACGCACAAAGATTTCATTCTCCCAAAATAAATTAGTCAACACTTCGCAATTGGTTTAATCAATTTGGGTAATTTTTATTGGATGGTTTTAATTGTGGAATTAAAGCTTAAAAAGGATTCCAAAAAAATGGAACCCTTTTTTCAGCAAACAACTCAATTCAAACTAACTCAATATTTTAATTGTATCCCGGAGTTTGTTCCAGTAAAGGGTTTCTTCCGATCATATCCGTAGTAATGGGCAGTACCAATTTATACTCGTCACCAGGGTTTAAGAAACTTATATTGTCCAGTACAAAGCTGTTCCCGGCCCTTCTTAAGTCCCACCATCTTTTGCCTTCACCTATAAACTCCTTATATCGCTCATCTAAGATGGCATTGGCGTTTTCTGTTGGAGATCCATTGGTGTAGGCGTGGAGGAGGGGCGCATAATTATCTCCGTATGCCCTTTGGCGAATTTGGTTTATTTCTCCCGAAGGATCTTCCCCCAATAGGTTTTTGGCCTCTGCCAATAAAAGGATTACGTCCGCATATCTGTAGACTGGAACGTCATTTTCAAAGATACGCTCGGACCCAATAACCTGCCCCAAAAATTTATTGAATACGGAACCGAAGTAGGCCGATTCATTATAGTTTGTATATCCAAGTCCGCCATTATCGTCCACATACAGCCTAATGAAAGTGGCATCCTTGCGACTGTCGTCATTGTCGTCCAGCAACAGTATCGTTTTTTCCGATTGTCCATATCTGTTGGCTCCTGCGATTACAAAATCGCCCATGGAGTTGCCTTTGTCATTAAAAGTTGGGTTTATTTCGGTACTTCTTCCGGTAAGGCTATTGTAAAAGTTGGAAGCTTCATCCTGCTTGTACTGTATGGCAAAAATAAACTCGCTATTTCCTTCATTTCCAACACCCCATAAGTCCGAGATGTTCGGCTCCAATGCCACCCCGAAGGAAGCAACCTGCTGTAAGGCTGTTTTTGCGGCCTCAAAATCCGAAGCACCACCGCCCATTAGGTTGCCCGACCAAATATAAACATCGCCTTTAAGCGCCAATGTTGCCGCCTTGGACCAGAAGTTTCTATTGCCTTCCCAGAAATTGTTTGATGATCCAAAAGTGCTCAAGGAGGTTTCAATATCAGCTTTGATCTGGGTCATAACCTCTGCTTGGGTTGCTCTGGCTTTGCTCAAACTAGCGGGATCCACATCGGTTATGGGTTCCAAAATGATAGGTACTCCTCCCCAGGTCTTTAGAAGGGTGTAATAGTATAAAGCCCTTAAACCGTAGGCTTGTGCCAGTAAATGGTTTTTATCCTCTTCGTTTACAAAGCTAACATCTGGGGCGTTGGCCAGAAAATCGTTGATACGGTGTATTCGGGTGTACAGACCTGCCCAGCCACCAAAGGGTGCCGTGGCAACGGTAATGTCCGATCTTATCAGGGATTCGTTGTTGGGCGATTCAAAGGTTCTGCCACCCCAAATATCACTTCGTATTTCACCTAATAGCCATAAGTTATCCGCAGAAGATCTTAAATTGGCATATAGGCCCGTATGGGCGGTTCTAACTCCTTCTTCTGTATCCCAAAAGCCGGCTGTGGTCAATTCACTGGGGCTGGTGAGTTCCAACTCACTTTCGCAAGCGCCCATGGTAAAGGCTATTAATAGTATGGAAATATATTTCTTCATCGTTCTAATTTTAAAAAGTTAGGTTTAATCCAATGGTAACGGTCTTTGGGACGGGAAATGCTCCGTACTGAACACCGCCTATTTCCGGAGTTTCTCCTGTGAAACTTTTGAAGTAATGTAGGTTACTTCCCGTTACAAAAATGTTCAGTCTCTTAATGACATCATTGAAATATTCGGAGGGGACGTCATAACTGAAGGTTACTTCCCTTAGGGCCAAATAATCCCCTTTTTCCCAAAACTGACTATTACCTGCATTTAAAAGGCTGGAACTATCCCCTGAGCTTGCTCCTTCATTCCCTCTCCAAACATTCTTGGTTCCGTTTACGAAAACAAAACGTGGCCAGTCGGTATCCGTATTGGTCGGTGTCCATGAATCCAAGACTTCGGTAGGCTGGTTCAAGTTACCTTGTGTTTGTCCATAACCTTTGTTCCGGATATGGTTCCACACCAAATGTCCCGTAGCAAAATCGGTTTTTACGAACAGGTTAAAGTTCTTGTATCTAAGACTGGTGGTTAAGCCTCCCAAGAAGTCTGGAGTAGTACGTCCTATCACTTTTCTGTCCAAGGTGTTGATGATTCCATCGCCGTTTTGATCTTTCCATTTTACATCTCCTGCAAAATGTGTGTTTTTATCTCCAGGCAGGAAGTCGTCCTGAATGTTGCTGTCGGCATCGGCTTCGGCCTGACTAGCATAGATACCTTCCTGCTCATAGGCAATAACAAGGTCGTTACCAACACGCTGGCCTTCCTGTAGACCTCCTACCCATTCTTCTTCCCCTGTCTTGGCATTCCAGATCAACTGTCCGTCCTGTCTGTTGAGATCGTTGGCATTTTCCGGAAGTTTCTCTACGTAATTCCTATTGGAAGTAATGGTGGCGCCAACATTCCAGGTAAGGTTTTGGTTTTGAATTATATCTCCATTGACCTGCAGTTCAAATCCTTTGTTCCTAATGGTTCCATTGTTGGTAAGAATACTGCTAAAACCGGTGTAATAGGGAAGGGTAAGATTTGCGAGTTTGTCCTTTATATCCCTGGAGTAGACATCTGTGATAAAGGTAAGTCTATCCTTAAAAAATGAAATGTCCAAACCGGCATTTAGGGTGGTTGACTTTTCCCATTGTAGATCCAAGGTAGGTAATCCTGAGTTGGCATAACCGGTTTGTCCGTTATATACCCCTTGGCTACCATAGGCCCCAAAAACACCATAATTGCTCAATACCTCCTGATTACCGTTTACACCATAGCTCAATCTCGGCTTTATCCTGGATATAGTATTGGCTATATTGGAATTGGCAAAGAAATCCTCATTGTGCAGGTTCCAGCCCAAGGATACTCCTGGGAAAAAGTCGCTCTTGTTATTCCCGAGCCTAGAGGAGCCGTCATTTCTAAAGGTAAACCCAAATAGGTATTTGTTGTCATAATCATAAAGTAACCTTCCAAAAGCAGAGGCAAGCACATATTCAGTTTCAAAGCTAGAAGGTATGCCATTGGCTTCCGCTCCCGCATTCAAGGTCTCTATCAGGTCCGTAGGGGAATTTCTGGTTCCAGCAGAGGTGGTAAAGTAATTGTCCTTGAAATATTCTGCACCAATCAGGGCATTAAGATTATGACTGCCTACACTCTTGATATAATTTAGAGTACCGGTCAGCTGATTTCTCAAGGTCCTATCCAGACTTACCGACGCTTCCCTGCCCGTTCTTAACGGACCGGTTGTACTGCCAACTCTATAGGCTCTATTAAAGCTTTCGTTGTGGTTGTTGATGGTAAAATGGCTTCCATCTACGGATAGGATCAGGTTGTCCAATATGCTCCAGTCGATACCCACTGAGGCCGATAACCTTTGTTCCAAATTTTTTCTGACAAATTTATCCTGATAGTATAAAGGATTGCCAAATCCCTGGTTTTGTCCTACCGCATATATGTTGGACCAAGTGCCATCAGGGTTGTTGTCATAGGTCCTGGAGGTAGGGGCCTGGCTCTGAAATCTCCTGAATACCGTGTCATCGCCACCCAATGGACTCAAGCTTAGGTTGGAATGGGAATAAAGTACATTGGAGTTCACCTTTAGGTTGTCCGTAATTCTGTAGGATCCCGTAAACTTTCCAGAGTACCTTTTAAAACCCGATCCCAGAATTAAACCGTCGTTATCCAAAAGTCCCAGGCCTAAATAATAAGAACCTTTTTCATTTCCGCCGTCAAAGGAAAGGTAGTGGTCTTTGGTGGCACTATTTTGGTAAATTCGATCGCCAACAGTCTTATTGTCATAAAACAAAATGTCTTGACTTGGATTCAGGATATCCGGGATTGTGCTCCAGCCTGGTTGATTCAACAAATATTGATTGTCCGCGGTTAACAATTGCGTGGTGAAAGGGGAGCTAATGGCATCACCGCCTGTTCCCATACTGTTGGCCCCGTCCAAAAAGGCACCAAAGGACCCAGGGTTATTAATGGCCTCGCGATACCAAGCAATTGATTGTCTGTTGTAATTTATGAAGTCGGCCGCACCAATGTATTTTTGGTCATTTCTTTCTTCATTCATACTATACTTATATTTATAGTTGATCGAGGACTTTCCTGGCTTACCGGATTTGGTTGTCACCAATATTACGCCGTTGGCAGATCTGGCCCCGTATATGGCTGTAGCCGCCGCATCTTTCAGGACTTCGATAGATTCGATATCATCGGAGTTTAGAGCATAAAAGCTGCCTGGTATCCCATCTATCAAAATTAATGGTGACCCTGTACCGTCAAAGTTGGTACCTCCGCGCAAAACTATTTGCGGGGTAGCTCCGGGTTGCCCAGTGGTGTTGGTTACCCTTAATCCGGCAATGGTACCTTGCAAGGCTGTTGCTGCGTTGGACCTAGTGGAGCTTTCTAGGATTTGGGTGTCCAGTTTTGAGACCGAGGTGGTCAAGGTGGCCCTGGTTTGGGATCCGTAGCCGGTAACAACCACTTCGTCCAGGAGGGCAGCGTCTTCTTGTAGGACTGCATTTATTGTGGATTGATCGCCTACGGTAATAGATTGTGATGTGAATCCTAAATAGCTGAATATTAGAACATCGCCTGTACTCGCCATAATGATGTAGTTGCCATCAAAATCACTTTGGGTCCCTGTTGAGGTCCCCTTGACCAAGACATTGGCTCCGGGTAGCGGTTGTCCGCTTCCATCGGATATGGTTCCTGTTATTTCTTTTTGCTGTGCAAAGGTTAAGCCAAAGGTCAGTAAAAGAATAAAAGTGAATACCAAAGAAGGGGACTTGGTAGTTTTTTTGTTTTGAACGGACTTGGTAGTAGGTCCATTTCCTGTCCATGGTTTTTTAAGATGCTTCATAAAAAGGATGTGTTTGAGTTATCATATCTGTTAGATTTTGGGCAATATATAAATTATATATTATTATGTTATACATAAGGCATATAAAAATTACAATTTTAACACATATAAATGATTTTTATGCTATTGTATTTTAAATTACAATTTTAAGGCATAAATAATATATAATTATGTTTATGTAATTGAGGTCCTTATTTTGCCAAGGTTGAGTTGGCTGGGTATTGGGAGAGCATGATAATTGTAATTTATAGGTGTCGGGGGGGTATTGAGTATACGCAGATTCTAAACCTTGGCATACTGCGGGGCAGGATAATGAGCATTCCCACAACCTTTTTTGTAGGTTTTACAACAAAAATATGGTCTAGAATAAAGAAGATTCTAGATTTATACCAAACCAAAATAAAAACCAACATTTATGAAAAAAGTACTTGTAACCCTTGTTTTTGCACTTTTAGGAATGGGATTGTTTGCCCAAAAGGGGTTGAAATTGGGAATTCACGGGGGGCTGCCCTTGGATGAATTTCAAGATGAGCTTAGTCTTGTTGCCGGAGTGGATCTGGGATATAGATGGGGATTAAGTGAAATTATAGACCTTGGGGTTATGGTAGGTTTTGTAAATGGATTTCCGGAAAAATATGATAGGGAGCTCTTTGCCGAGGATTTGCCCAACATTCAATTTGTGCCACTCGCCGCATCTGTTAGATTTTGGACATCCAATTCGTTCTCCATTGGGGGCGATGTTGGTCAGGCTATAAGAATAAACGATGGCAATGACGGTGGATTGTACTATAGGCCCACAATTGCTTATTTGATGGGTGCCCAAACTGAAGTCAATTTATCTTATACCGGTATTGCCTTGGATGGTGCTACATGGTCCACTATTAATGTGGGGGTGCTCTATACTTTCGATTTTTAAAGGCTTATCTTTAT
>TARA_R110001592_G_scaffold45430_2_pt1 | contig 10018 bp, 8 predicted proteins | sample TARA_R110001592 | Tara Oceans TARA_R110001592 (sample SAMEA4398387) | marine metagenome | biome: Polar Biome; feature: [SRF] surface water layer (ENVO:00010504); material: water (ENVO:00002006), including particulate matter (ENVO:01000060) such as... | depth 5 m | reverse complement strand
CTATTTACCAATATTATAATCAACAACAATTAGCAAATAGCTATGCTGTTTCGATAAGTATTATAAAAAAAATTGAACCCAAATCCAAAGATAAAATTAAAACCCTATGAAGACAACCCAATTGCCATCAGACCTAACTACTGACATTAAAACTCGCTTAAAAACATTAAGCGGTCAGCTTAATGGAATAATAAAAATGTTAGAAGAAGGGAAAGACCCAGAACAAATTAATATTCAATTCAAATCTGCTGACAAAGGATTGCAAAAAGCACATTATTTATTATTAGATGAAGTGTACAGAAAGGCAATAGCCATAGGAATAGTTAAAGCAGTTGATTCTTGCCCTGGTAATTGTGGAAATGAAGATAAAATAGAATATCTTAAAAATCAGTTTCCAAATCTTGAATTAAATGAATTGACTGAAAAATTAAAAGAAATTCAAACTATTGAAAATCGCTTAAAAAACTACAATGAGAACAAAAAGTAGGTAACTTTATAAATTAAAATTCATTTTAGATGAAAAAATCAATCAACAAAACAATCTCAGCACTTACCTTATTATCAATCATCATGTCTAGTATTTTCGTTTCGTGCGAGAATGAGAATAAAGTTGAAAATAAGAGAAAAGAAGTTTTTGCTATTCACGATGAAATTATGCCAGAAATGGGTAATTTGATGAAGCTAAAAAGAGAAACAAAAGCTAAAATTCATTTGTTAGATAGTTTGGGAATTGATGCTAAAGTGGATGAGTTAAACACAATAATTCAGAGGCTTGACGAAGCAGATGAAGCAATGATGGAATGGATGAGAAATTTCAAAGACCCGACAGAGGAAACAAGCGAAACAGAAGCTTTAGACTATTTAGAAGAAGAATTGAAAAAGATAAAAGAAGTGAAGAAAAAGTTCAACAGTAGCAGTAAACAAGCAATGAAAGAGCTATCAATAAAAACGACTACTAATGATTAGGAAAGTGATAAGAACATCTTTCTTTTTAATAATACTCTTTTTCTACGCTTGTCAAGAGGAAGAAAAATCACTACCTATACTTGGTGCAAAAACAATCGAAGCAAATGGAGGTTTTATAGATACTACCTACAAAACAATTCCCGATTTTATATTCATAGATCAGGATAGTAATGAAATATCCCAAAAGACATTTCAAAATAAAATATACATAGCAGATTTCTTTTTTACTACCTGTCCTACCATTTGCCCAATAATGAAAACACAAATGTTTCGGGTTTATGAAAAATTCAAAGGGAATAATCAAGTAGCTTTTTTATCACATACTATCGACCCAAAACACGATACTGTTGCAGTCTTAAAAAATTATGCCGATGGATTGGGAGTAAGTAGTAACCAATGGCATTTTGTAACAGGCAACCGTGAAGCAATATACGACATTGCTCAAAATCATTATATGATTAGTGCTAAAGAAGATGAATCTGCACCAGGTGGTGCTATTCACGGAGGCTCATTCATATTAATTGATAAAGAGAAAAGAATTAGAGGTTGTTATGATGGAACAAATGAAAAAGAGGTTACACAATTAATAAATGATATTCCATTTTTACTTCAAGAAAAATAGCTATCAATTTGTAAATTTTAGTTAAAAAAAGTAAAATAAATTTGTTTACCCCCTCCCCCTCAGATTCATCTTTGTGCTATTATTAATTTAAACTCAAAAAAGATGGAAAAACAAATTGAAATTTTTACCGCAGGTTGCCCTGTATGTGAACCTGTTGTACAACTAGTAAAAGATACTGCCGGTACAAACTGTGAAATAACTATTCACAACCTTTCCGAGCAATGTGAAAGCAAGGTTTGTGTATCAAAAATGGAAATATACGGTGTAAAAAGACTTCCAGCCATTGCCGTTGATGGAAAACTAATAAACTGTTGTAAAAATGTAACCATTACTAAAGATGATTTAGTAAATGCAGGAATAGGAACTTGTTAAACAATGGCTAGCATAAAATTTAACAAAAACGCTTCAATAGGAGCTGCTTTACTCTCGGCAGTTTCCTTGAAGTTGTGTTGTTGGGGGCCATTGCTTTTAACCGGTATAGCAGGAGTTAGTGGAAGTTCTGTCTATTTTTCATGGCTTATTGTTTTAAAACCTTATTTATTGACCATTGCTTTTTTGTCGTTGGGATTTGCTTTTTATCAAGTTTACAAACCAAAAAAAGAGGAAAGTTGTTGTTCCGGGAATTGCAAAACAGAAAAAAAATCATTTTTTAAATCAAAACTTTATGTTTGGATAGTAGCTGCTTTTGTTATTTCAATGACCTTAATTTCTTATTTTCCTCAATTTTTTTATCGAATAGGCGAAAAAGAAATTATTATAATTGATAATTCAAGTATTGAATCGGTAAAATTAAATATTGAAGGGATGACTTGCACAGGTTGTGAAGAAAATATCAATCATTCACTCAATCAGTTAGATGGACTTGTAGCGGTTAAGACAAGATTTTCCAAAAACTATTTTATTATCATTTTTCAAAAAACGGTTTCGGGTTCTATGAGAGGTGGTTCTTCTATTAAGTTTAATAGTTCTGCGACTATTGATGTTCAAATCAAAGATGGGGAGCGTATTGCTTTTATGGAAAAGGACGTTATGGTACTATTGGTTGGGTGTATTCGATTGATGAGGGGAGGGAGGTTGTGGAGAATTGATATTATACTGCTTAATAGTTTGCAACAATTATAAAAATAACTTTATAATGTAATTGTATCATTTTTTTTTCATTATTTTGCACTAAATGAAGTTTTTTGCTATTATATTATCCACGTTTATTTTGGTTCTCTCCATAGTTCCCTTTGAAGATGATTATTGTGGTATTCAATGCGAAGAAATATCTGCTTCTAATCAACAAGATAGCGGAAATCATAACAATGAATCATGCCCCCCTATTTGTGGCTGTCAATGTGTCCATATACAGGTAGCCGCTGTTAGTCGTGACATAATAGAAACCCCATTAATTTCAGTTAAGAATACCAAACTTTCAAGAGTTTATGATGAGGATATTTCTTTTGATTTAATTAATTCTATTTGGCATCCGCCAAAACTTTCTTAATAATTATCGTCTTTTTACATTGTTCTTAAACACATAGGAGTTAACTCTTTCTATGCGTTGCTTGCACATAGAAAATTTCGATAACCATTTCTCAACTTCTCATTCTTATTTGTCTTTAATCACTTTATAGTAAATGGTGAAATGGAAGAAAAAAAGACCCTTGTGGCAAAACACAATTAGAATTGTAGTCATTATGTTAATCAGCATCCTTTTGATACTTGTTATCATTGGTAGGTTGTGGCACTACTACACAAAACATATAAATTAATAGCTCATGATAGATAAACTCATAGCGTTCTCAATAAAGAACAAATTAATAATCGGACTGCTTATAATCGGACTGATTATTTGGGGCGGGTACTCCATGAATAATCTCCCAATAGACGCTGTACCTGACATCACAAACAATCAGGTTCAGGTATTAACGCTTGCACCTACCCTTGCAGCACAAGAGGTAGAACAGTTTATTACCTACCCAATTGAAATTGCATTAGCAAATGTGCCAGGAGTAATTGAAAAGCGTTCTATTTCTCGATTCGGGATTTCAGTAGTAACAATTGTCTTTAAAGATAATATGGATACCTATTTAGCTCGGCAACTTGTCACGGAGCGTTTAAAAGAAGCTGAACAAGACATCCCAAAAGGACTTGGCTCACCTGAATTAGCTCCAATTACAACAGGATTGGGTGAAATATACCATTATGTATTGCATACAGAACCGGGATACGATACTGTCTATACTGCAATGGAGTTACGAACTATCCAAGATTGGATAGTTAAACGACAGTTAGCTGGAACGGAAGGTATAGCTGAAATAAGTGGTTGGGGTGGATTCCTAAAACAATATGAAGTAGCCATCAATCCTGAGAAGCTCAATAGTATGAATGTGAGCATTGCAGAAGTTTTCAAAGCACTTGAAAAAAACAATGAAAATACTGGTGGTGCATACATTGAAAAAGGTTCTAACACCTATTTCATTCGTGGTATAGGGCTTGCCAAAAAATTAGAAGACATCGAAAAAATAATTGTAAAAAGCGAACAGGGAGTTCCTATTCTCATTCGTGATGTGTCAAAAGTTCAATACGGAAACGCAATTCGGTACGGTGCAGTTACACGTAATGGCGAAGGAGAAGTTGTTGCAGGTGTTACCTTGATGTTAAAAGGTGCTAATACCGCAGAAGTTGTTGAACGGGTAAAAGAAAAGGTGAAGATTATACAAAAATCCTTACCTAAAGGTGTAACCATTGAACCTTTTATTGATCGGACAAAACTAATTGATAAAGCCATTGGTACGGTAACAAAAAACTTAATTGAAGGAGCATTGATTGTCATATTTATTTTGGTGCTTCTTTTAGGTAATGCAAGAGCAGGTCTTATTGTCGCATCAGTTATACCACTATCCATGCTTTTTGCATTTGGAATGATGAACCTCTTTGGTGTTTCTGGAAACTTAATGAGTTTAGGAGCAATAGATTTTGGATTAATTGTGGATGGAGCAGTAATTATAGTGGAAAGTATAGTCCATCGGATTACCAGTCTCAAGAATACCAAGCGGATGAATCAATTAGAAATGGATGAAGAAGTTTATCAAGCATCTTCAAAAATCAGAAGTTCAGCGGCATTTGGAGAAATTATCATTTTAATTGTTTATTTCCCAATACTTGCTCTTGTAGGAATTGAAGGTAAGATGTTTGGTCCGATGGCTCAGACAGTTTCATTTGCAATTTTAGGAGCATTTTTACTATCACTTACCTATGTTCCTATGGCATCCGCTTTATTTTTAAGTAAGAAAGTCAACCACAAAAGAACTATCTCAGACAAAATAATGGATTTCTTTCAAAAGTTATATAATCCAATTATACATTATGCTCTGAAACATAAAATCTCTGTACTATCTGTTGCTTTAGTGTTATTTGCTATTAGCTTATTTACATTCAATCGTATGGGGGGTGAGTTTATTCCAACACTTGAAGAAGGAGATTTAACTGTTGAGGCAACATTGATGCAAGGAACATCTTTGTCTGAAACGGTTAAAGCCATTACTGAAATGGAAAAAATATTGATAAATAAATTTCCAGAAGTAACCGAAGTAGTTTCAAGAATCGGAAGTTCAGAAATTCCTACTGACCCTATGCCAATTGAAAGAGCCGATATTATGGTAATTTTAAAAGACAAGTCAGAATGGACAAGTGCTGATAATAGAACAGAATTGATGGAACAAATGGAAGAAGCATTAGAAGTCCAGTTGGGTGTTCGGGTAGAGATTACACAGCCCATCCAAATGAGGTTTAATGAATTGATGACTGGAATCCGACAAGATGTAGCTGTTAAAATTTACGGAGAAGATTTGGATGTATTAGCTCTAAAGGCAGATGAAGTAGCAGATATTATTTCATCAGTAGATGGTATTGGAGAACCATTTGTAGAACGAATTGCAGGACTTCCACAAATTAATGTTGAATACAACCGTGATAAAATAGCACAGTATGAATTAAATATTGAGGATGTTAATACTGTATTAAAGACAGCATTCGCTGGTCAAGTAGCTGGAGTAATATTTGAAGGTGAAAGACGGTTTGATATGGTGGTAAGGTTAAATCAAGACTATCGTACCAATATTGACAACATCAGCTCTTTGTTTATTCCACTTCCATCAGGCAAACAAGTTCCGTTAAGTCAACTGGCAACCATACAATTTCAAGAAGGACCAGCACAAATATCACGAGATGATACCAAAAGAAGGATTTTTGTAGGATTTAATGTTAGGGACAGAGATGTACAGTCGGTAGTTGAAGAAATTCAAGGAAAATTGGATGAACAATTAAAACTGCCTTCAGGATATTACATCACTTATGGAGGTCAGTTTGAAAATCTGATTGCAGCCAAAAAAAGATTAGCTATTGCTGTACCAGCAGCACTATTATTAATTTTTGTATTACTATTCTTTACTTTTCGATCAATCAAGCAATCACTATTGATATTTACAGCAATACCTCTTTCGGCTATTGGTGGAATTTTTGCCCTGTATTTCAGGGGAATGCCCTTTAGTATATCTGCGGGGGTTGGATTTATTGCCTTGTTTGGTGTGGCTGTATTAAACGGCATAGTGCTAATAGGTTATTTCAATCGTTTGAAAGAAGAAGGAATGACTGATATAACTGAACGTGTATTAACTGGTACAAGAGTGAGGTTACGTCCAGTCATAATGACTGCTGCGGTAGCATCATTAGGGTTCTTGCCAATGGCATTATCTTCATCAGCAGGTGCAGAGGTTCAAAAACCTTTAGCAACAGTTGTTATTGGCGGGCTACTTTCTGCCACACTGCTTACGTTAGTAGTACTTCCAATATTATACATCCTTGTTTCTGGTGCATACAAAAGAAAAAGATGGTTCAATAAGGCAATGATGCTTATAGTACTATTGTCCACCAGCTTTATGTTTGCTCCATCAAAGATAAATGCACAGACCGATTCTGTCTCTGTTTTGACCTTAGATCAAGCCATTGAACAGGCGGTGAAAAATAATGCGAGCATTAAATCTGCAAATTTGGAAGTAGAACGGCAAAGGATACTTAAAAGAACTTCCTTTGATTTAGGTAAAACCAATATTGACTACAAACAAGGACAATTCAATAGTCCGTTAGTAGATGATAACCAATTCGGAATTTCTCAAAATTTTGCTTTTCCCACAGTATATTCTAGCCAAGCTAAACTGGCTCAGGCGAATATCAAAGGAAGTGAGCAACGATTAGCCATTACTCAAAATGAGTTGGTTGGTAAGGTAAAATCTACCTATTACCAATTGGTTTATTTGAATGCTCTGTTGGATTTATTTCGTTCACAAGATAGCATATACAGTAATTTCCAAAAAGCTGCCGATCTACGGTTTAAAACAGGGGAAGCCAATTTGCTGGAAAAAACAACGGCTGAAACACAATTGATGGAAGTCCGCAATAAGATTGTTCAAGCCGAAGCGAATATTCAAATATTCCGAAAGCAGTTACAATCATTGTTACAATTTGATTATGTTCCTGATATTGTTAGGACTGAATCCGAAAAAAGGGAAATTAACTTGCCCAACGATAATGAAGCACTTAGTAGTAATCCTTATTTAGCTTATATCAAGCAACAGGTTGAAATTAGTAGAGCTGCTACGAAAGTGGAGCGTTCAAAACTGTTTCCTGAGTTTACGGTAGGTTATATGAATCAATCCCTAATTGGTACAGAAACCATTAATGGAGTGAATCAGAATTTTACAACTACTGATAGGTTTTCAGCCTTTAAAATTGGCATTTCTATTCCATTGTGGTTTAGACCGCAGGGGGCTAGAGTAAAAGCTGGAAAAATTAGTCAGGATATTGCAAATTCTGATTTAGAATATTATCAAGCGACCATTCAGGCAGAATTTGAACAGCTTGTTCAACAAATGTTAAAATATCAAAGTGTTCTGAATTATTATGTTCAACAAGCAGTGCCACAATCAGAAATGATTATCCGAAATGCTGGAAAAGGATACAAAGCTGGAGAAATTGGGTATGTTGAATACGTACAGGGAATCAACACAGCTCTGTCAATTAAGTCAGCATATCAAGAAAATCTCAATCAATACAATCAAACCATTATCTCACTTGAAACCATTATAGGAGGAAAATAATTATGAAAACAATAACAAAATATATAGCCATCGTGCTTTTAGGCAGCAGCATTTTTACAGCTTGCCAATCGGAAAATGAATCTAATGAAGAACACGAAGAAGAATCAAAAGCAAATCAGGTAGAAATTACTACTTCACAATTTGAACATGTAGGGGTTCAACTTGGAACTTTTGAAAACAAAAACTTAAACGATGTGGTAAAAGCCAATGGACACCTAGAAGTTCCTCCACAATATCAGGCGAGCGTTTCTTCTTTTATGGGAGGAGTGGTAAAATCTATTCATGTGATTGAAAGCGATTTTGTGGAAAAAGGAGCTATTCTAGCTACCTTAGAGCATCAGGATTTTATCAAATTACAAGAGGAATACCTTAAAACCAAGAGTAACCTGGCATTCGTTGAAAAGGAATATGCAAGACAAAAGAAATTGCATGAAGAAGATGTGAGTTCAGGTAAAATCTTCCAGCAAACAGAAGCCAACTACAAAGCTGAGAAAGCAAAATTCAATTCACTACAAAACCAACTTCAACTTTTGCATATTTCTACGAATGCACTTGAAAATGGACAGATTAGTAATTCGGTATCCATCAAAGCTCCGATTAGTGGCTATATTGGTCATGTGAGAATACGAATTGGAGAATATGTAGCACCGAGTAAACAACTTTTTGAGATTATAGATAATCGACATATTCACGTTGATCTTTTGGTCTATGAAAAAGATTTGTTCAAAGTTAAAATAGGGCAGAAAGTAAGTTTTATTATGACTAATCAAGGCGATGAACAAATTGAAGGAGAGGTATTTGGAGTTGCCAAAGCATTTGAAAATGAAACAAAATCGCTGGCGGTACATGCTGAAATTAAAAACAATGAAAAACTTGGTTTAGTACAAGGCATGTATGTTAACGCCCTTATAACAGTAGGTGAGCAAACAGTAAAAGCCATACCCGTTGATGCTGTTGTTCGATCTGGGGGCAGTGAATATATTTTTGTTCTGGTTGAAGGAGAAGAAGCCGAGAAGGATGAAAAAGTTGATGAAGATGATGACCATAAAGAAGAATTAGAGGAAGAATCGGAAGAGAACGAGGAAGAATTAAATTTCCGCATGGTAGAGGTGAAAACTGGAATCTCAGAACTAGGCTATGTGGCTGTTGTTCCTATTGAAGACCTTGAAAAAGATACTAAAATTGTTGTCAAAGGAGCATTTTACCTGCTATCTCAATTAAAAAATGCTGAGGGTGGAGATGACGATGATTAATCAACTCCCAAATCACAAGAAGCACAGATATAAATAAAAATTAATTAATTATGAGTGAAGCCTGTTCAAAAGATGTTTGTTTAACAGATGAGCCAAAACCTAAAAAAGAAAGTGTTTTTGGAAAATATAAAGCCTATCTATCTTCGATAATAAGTTTTATATTATTAGCTGTTGGAATAACTTTTAACCAACTTGAGGTTGATTTTTTCAACACCTATTTTCAATTATTTCTATTCGGAATAGCCTATTTAATTGTGGGCGGACCAGTGGTATGGAAAGCCCTTACAAAAATTATAAAGCTTGATTTTTTTAATGAGTTTTTTCTGATGAGTGTTGCTACAATTGGGGCATTTACTATAGGTGAGTATGCCGAAGGTGTAGCTGTAATGTTATTTTATGCTGTTGGAGAGTTATTTCAGGATGCAGCTGTAAACAATGCGAAACGCTCCATCGAGTCACTACTTAAATTACAAATAGAGGAAGTAAATGTATTAGAAAACGGAACAACAGTAATTAAACACCCAAAAGAGGTAAGGCTTGGAGAAATAATTCAAGTAAAATCGGGAGAAAAGGTTGCCCTTGATGGAGAACTACTAACGCAAAACGCCTCTTTTAATACCGCAGCTCTAACAGGAGAATCAGTACCCGATGATAAGAAAAAAGGAGACACCGTTTTAGCTGGAATGGTTAATCTGAATACTGTAATAGAAATTAAAATAACAGCACTTTATGCCGATACCAAGCTATCTAAAATTCTTAAAATGGTGCAAGAAGCGAGTGGCAGAAAAGCAAAAACCCAGCTCTTTATCTCTAAATTCGCAAAAGTATATACCCCAATTGTTACCTTTTTAGCGGTAGCTTTAACGTTTTTACCCTATTTTATTGTAGATAATTATGTTTTTAACGATTGGTTGTACAGAGCCTTAGTGTTTTTAGTTATTTCCTGCCCTTGTGCGTTGGTTATTTCAATTCCACTTGGTTACTTTGGAGGCATTGGAGCAGCATCTCGCAATGGAATTTTGTTTAAAGGTTCT
>TARA_R110001592_G_scaffold363043_3_pt1 | contig 10018 bp, 6 predicted proteins | sample TARA_R110001592 | Tara Oceans TARA_R110001592 (sample SAMEA4398387) | marine metagenome | biome: Polar Biome; feature: [SRF] surface water layer (ENVO:00010504); material: water (ENVO:00002006), including particulate matter (ENVO:01000060) such as... | depth 5 m | reverse complement strand
CTCACCTATTTCAAGTAAGGTGTCAGATCAGGTCTGAACTATTACACTTAAAGAGACCTCTTTCGCATGCGACCTAAAAGCGGTCATCAACTAGCTGTCTTAAAATCGTGACTTAGTTGCTCGCGTTGTGGGAATTGCGGACACTATTGACTTCAGTAGTAGCTAAGGCCCTAGTTAGGCACTTAAATACCCCCTCTAGCAATTTTAAGTATTTCCATCAGTACATCGAGCATTCTTTGCGCCGATTTTGGTAGCTTCTTTAACACAAAGTTTAGACTACCCTTTACTACGTCGATCTCCTTTACCGTATCATCATCAAAGGCGCTTCCTTGCTCCACATCATACTCAGCAGCTAATTCAGGCATGATCATTTCTTCGTTTAATGATCTCCCGTAAGACTCGTAGCGTTTAGTAATATAGGCGAGTTCCTCATAAATCGTCGCAAGTGCCATATTCGATTTTTCGTCGAAATCTTCAATAGCTTTTTCGACTTCCTGAATTGTTAAATTATCTGCAAAGGATTGTGACAAATTTCTTGATATCAATGAGAATCGCTCAGGGCCATATTCTCTTGCTCTAGCATGTGCCACTCCGGCAGATACTGTATAGAAAGATAGAAGTGCCTCACGTAACTGACTGACATTCGGTGCGGCCATCGTTTTCTCTACGGTCGTATTCATTTTTCATTCCCTCATTCATGGGAGATGCCTAACAGGCTGAGTCTATATAGCACCTCGGCCCTGTGTGTAATTTGGAAGCTTTAGAGAGTTCATTGAAAATCAATCGCCTGTCAGTTGGAGTGGCACATATATCCTTCACAGATAGGCGATAATTACTGGTCATGAGTTTCCTTCTTCGGTCGAAAACAGAACCTAAAGACAGTATAGGCCAAATTTCCGCCACTAGGCGGGAACGGACTTTTAGGTAGACCCTTTCCCAAACTTGGCAGTTACCACATTTCCCGCCTCGGCCTGAGCTTTCAGGTTATCCAGGTAATCCGCCCATCCCTGCATCATTTCTCTGCGGCCTTCCAGGTGGGCAGTCCGGTTATAGGCTCTGCCGTTGGCATCCTTCACTGCATGGGCCAGTTGATGCTCGATAAAATCCACCCGATAGTTCAATACTTCGTCAAGAATTGTCCGGGCCATGGCCCTAAACCCGTGGGCAGTCATTGTTTCGTTGTCATACCCCATGGTTCGCAGTGCTACCCTCACGCCATTGTCACTTAGAGGACGATGCGGACCCCTGGCACTAGGGAACACATAGCGGCCCCGCCCTGTGCTTCGATGTAGCTCTTTCAGCAATGCTATAGCTTGGGTAGACAGCGGCACGATATGGGGCTGCTTCATTTTCATTTTCTCACCTGGAAGCTCCCAGCATTCTTCCTCCCAGTTGATTTCCTCCCACTCCATTGCCCGTATCTCGCCGGGGCGCTGGAATAGCATGGCCGATAGTTGGAGAGCTGTTTTGACTACCGGAGTACCGTCATAAGCTTCAATGGCTAACATCAGCCCGCCCACTTTCGCCGGTTCAGTGATGGCGGCAAAGTGGGTTTTCGTAACAGGCTGCAATGCCCCTTTCAGATCCCCTGTGGGATCGCGCTCACAGCGCCCAGTAGCGACGCCATACCGGAACACCTGTCCCGCCGTTTGCTTGACCCGGTGAGCCATATCTACAGCCCCGCGAGCCTCCACCTTTCGCAGGGACATGAGTAGCTCCGGGGCGGTGATCTGGTTTATGGGGCGACTGCCCAGCGCAGGGAAGAGGTCGTTTTTCAACCCGCGCCAGGTACGGTCCTGATAGCCTTGAGCCTTGTCCTTCATTTGGGTTTTAAACCACTCCGTGGCGACAACCTCAAAGCTATTGGCACCCTCGACCACCTGAGCCAGTTTCCTGTGCCGCTTGGTAACGCCGGGGTCTATTTCCTTGCCAAGCAACTTGCGGGCATCATCGCGCTTGTCTCTGGCATCGCTCAAAGAGACATCAGGATAAACACCCAAGGCGAGTAATTTTTCCTTGCCGGCAAAGCGATATTTGAAGCGCCAGTATTTGGCACCATTCGGGTTAACCAACAGGAACATGCCCTTCTCATCGGAGAGCTTGTAGGGTTTCTCTTTGACCTTCGCCTGCTTAACCGCTGTTGCTGTGAGTGGCATGGCCCGCCTCCCGCTGCTTGGTTTGTGTGCCCTGTGATGGGCTACTGGGGGTATCAGGGCGAGGGCACCTAAATATACCCCCGAAAACACCCCACTTGGGGGTATCATGTTGGCATACACTACTGGGCAGTACAAGAAGCCAAAAGCGGCTAATTCATGCAGTTTTATTAGATTTTTTGTTGTTGCTGGATATTGCTGGAGAGGTATTTGGTAGGACCAGGCGGATTCGAACCGCCGACCTCTACCATGTCAAGGTAGCGCTCTAACCAACTGAGCTATGGTCCTAGGAGGGGGCGCATTATAAGCGCCTAAGGGGCCGGGCTCAACCACCATGTGCTCAACGCAAATAGGCGGTGGGGAAATAGCTCCGGCAATCAGTCAGCACATCTTCCGCCGCCTGCGGCCGACCTTGCATGCGGTAGTTAGTGACCAGCAGGCTGCAGGCATCCTTGTGCCAGGGCATCAGCTCTCGCACTTGCTGGGCATAGTAGATAGCCTGTTCGCTGTCTCCCGCCCACTCACTGTTGCGCGCCAGTGCCAGATCCCGCCAGGGCCCAGGAGGCGACGGCAGGTACTCCTCTTCCGGCACAGCCTCCTTGCGCGCCAGCAGCCAACTCACCGCGTCGCTGTATAGCGGCCTCCAGCGACCCGTAGCTACCAGCGCACGCAACTTCTCCCGCCCTTTGCCGCGGGAGTGCGACCACAATATGTAGTCGGCGTCGCTCTGCTCGACCAGCTGCAGCCAGCCCGGTCGTGAGCCCAGCACAGTCACATAGCGATTGTAGGTTTCATCGTCGTAAATGGTGTCCGCGCGGCCGTCGACATACACCTTCAGGCCACCGTCAGTGCGCCAATGGATGTACCCTCCCCAGTTCCACAGGGCATAAACATTGCCGCTGATGCTGTTGGCTTCAATAAAGTTCAGCATTTCCACCGGGAAACTGTACTCCGCGGTCAGATAGTGAAACGCCGGCCCCGATTGAGTGGGATACGGCAACAGCCTGTAAAGCCCGAATAACAAGACCAGCACCGCCAAAGCAGGACTGTATCTTTGCAGCCGCAGTTTTTGCAGACACAGGGCAAGCAATGGAGCAAACATCACGGCCAGGGAGATACTGAAAAGAGGAATAAACCTGCGACTGGTTAAGGCCATTGCCAGCGTGAGGGCAGTGAGCGCCATCCCCTCCCAGGGTACGACCAGCGCCCGCCTTACCGCCGGCACGAGATATATCGGCGCCAGCAAGGGCAGCCACATCAGGTAGAAGAACAGCGGCGAGGTAATGCCACCGCGTTTAAAGGGTGTCAGCCACTCGCCAATTTGACGAAAGGGTGAAGCGGCATCGAAGGCATAAGCCAGTGGGTACAGAAACACCTTGAAACCGGATGGGTTCAGCATGGCGGCAACCACGCATATCGCGCCAACCCATACGGCAGTACGCAGGCCCGCGAAAGAGGGCTCACGCCAGGGAAACAACAGGATCCCCAGGGCCATCAGCCCGAAGAAAACGCCACCGTGCAAATTGACCCACAATAGAAATATAAGTGCCAGTACCCAGGTGCTGGCAGGGCGCTGCAACCGAAAAAATAACAGCAGGCTGAAGCCCAGCAGAGAATAAAGATGCGGGCGCACATCCAGGAAAGGCGCTGCAGTCGCCAGCGCAAAGCCGGTGCATATCAACGCAGCTATCGGGCTACCACAGGCCCGGGTCAGGGCGAGCAGCAGTGCACCAAAGGTCGCGATAACCACAAGCCATTTCCAGTACACCAGGCTCTCTACACCCCAGGCGCTCACCCATCCGTAGTACAGCAGGTCAGCGAGCCATTCATGATTGAGCCAGTCCTTGCCGTGGGCGGTAAAAGACCAGTCGTCCACCATCCAGAGAGTACCGGTCTGCACCAGTTCCCGGCCTGCGGCGATATGCCACCACATGTCGGCACCTGCCATCTCGGTGTAGCCGTAGGAAAGAAACAGCAGTCCCGCTGCAAGCAGGACCAACAGGTTGCCTGGATCAATCGATGTGCGCGCGCTTGCCAATCTGGCCTCCGGGATGCAGTGAACAGGAATAAATGCAGTGGCATGGACGCATCAATTAAGTACCCGCAAGATCACCAGGTCACCCACGAATAACTGGAAATTGCCATAAAAACGGCGGTGTAGCAGCAACTCCGGCATAAAGCTGTCCAGCGCCATGATCTGCTCCACCTGCAGTCCGGGGTGGCGCCCCGCCAAAGCATCCCGGTAAAAACGCACATTGTCCGGTGTGGTTTTGATCAGGCGAGAGGGGTCGGATACCACCGGGCCATTCAGCTCGTTGGCAAACGCCGTGTCATACCAGTTCTCGCTCAGAATCAGGTGCGTGGCCTGACGCAGCACAGACGCATCACCCGCGGCATAGTCCGGCTGGAATAATCGATTGTTTCCCCGGGGAGGGTTCACGTAATAGCTGAAAAATACGCGGGCATCCGGGTGGTCGCGATACCACTGGCGCAGCTCGACACGAGGGTCGCTATGATAGTCCGCCACCAGGTCGACGGCCAACAACAAAGACCATATAAAGAACAGTGCCATGAACCAGGGCTTGCGGGCCCAGCGGGTGGCATACAGGCCCAACGCTGCAAGCAGTGCTGCCGCAGGCAGCAGAGGCAAGTAGTGACGGTAATAGGTGATTGGCGCGAGGAAAGCCATATACAGCGCAAACACCAACACGGGGGTCAGGCACAGCCACGCCCGGGAAGTATCCACCTGCCGGAGAAAAGCGCGAATTCCCACGGGAATAAACAGGCAAGCCGGCAGGCCCAGGCCCACAACCAGCACTAGTGGAAGGTTCAGCAGGTTGCGCAGCCACTTGTGCCAGCCGATGGCGGCGTAGCCAGTGCCGAACTCGCCACCGGTGGTGTAAGTGGCTATCGGCTCCACACTGCACAACAACCAGGCCAGGGGTGGCACCAGCAACCAGATGACAATCATGGGCCTGTGCACGGCGCGCCAGGGAATAAGCAGATACCAGGCCGCCAGCAGCGGATAAAGCCCAGCGCGCTGAAAATCGTAGTTGGTCAGCAGGCCGAAGAAAACCGCTGTCGCCACCACCAGCAAGACAATTCGCCGGGAGCTCATGCCGTGGCTGCAATACTGCCAGGCCTTCAGCGGCAGCACGGCAATATACGAGAACACGGCGAACACCCAGTACTTGGTCAAGATCGCGGGGACCAGCAACAAGGGGCTGGCGACAAGGCCCCAGACTTTTTTGTGCGCAACCGAAAACACCATCAAAGCGAAAAAGACATAGATATAGAAGACCGAGGGCGCGTCCACGGTGCCGCTGTGTGACTCGCTGATATGAAACCCCGACAGGGCCAGCAGCACGCCGGCTGTCCAGGCCACCGCGGGTTGCGCAGGCACCAACAGAAGTGCAATAACGGCCAGCACAACACAGGTAAGCGCACCCGTGACAGCCGAGTAAATACGCGCCACGCGTATATGCGTCGGGCTGTGGCAATAGGCCTTGACCGCCCGGGCACCCCCGGTGATGTCAGCAGGTGGCGCCGCACCGGCGGCCGCAGCCAGCGCAATCGTCTGCCTGCCGATGAACGCGGAATAGTCGAAGCCTTCCAGCGCCGCCCGACAGGAACCACCTTCATCAAAATTGATCAGGGTAAAGCTGCCGGGAGAATCCCAGTTCCAGCCCAGGTGCTGAACACTATAGAGGCGCGGCACAAGCGCCAGTAGTAGCAGCAGCGCAAGGTATAACAACAGGCGGCCGTCGAAGTGCGGGGACGAGGTGGCCTGCTGGGCTTGAGTCAACGGCATGAACTTTCCTGGGATGTTCTGTTCCTATTGTACACGCCGTATCAGTACCATCGGGCACACAAAGTCTGGTCCGCTCTTGTGTTGATTCAACCAAATGACTGTACAATCAAACACCAGCGCCACTGTGCCCGCACAGGGTTACCCCGGCCCGGCAGCGAATCAACCAACAGGAGTTTACAATGATAGCGAGAAAAAGCGTTTGGGGTCTGGTACTGGGCCTGTTTCTGGCGAGCGGCCTGCAGGCGGCTGATGATACTGCCAACGCAACGGCATTGCGCACTGTGATCGATGCGCGCAGCGCTGAGGATAAAGCCCGGGACGGTGCCCGTCACCCGTACGAAACACTCACTTTTTTCCAGGTGGAACCGGGCATGACTGTGGCGGAGGCTCTTCCGGGGGGCGGCTGGTATACCAACATCCTTGCTAATTACCTGGGAGAAGATGGCGCTCTCTACGGCATCAATTACCCGGAACAGATGTGGGCCATGTTCCCGCATGTAACTCCAAAATGGATAGAAGAGCACAAGGCAGCCACGGCAAAATTTCCCGGCATGGTCAAAGGGTTTACCGATAACGGTATCGACGCGGCGGGTTTCACGTTCAACACTGTTCCACCTGAGCTCGCTGGCACGGTAGACCGGGTTCTGCTGATACGCGCACTCCACAACTTAAACCGCTTCGAGAGTCAGGCCGGTACCCGCAGCCAGGCACTGGCTGCAGTACGCAGCCTGCTGAAGGACGATGGCCTGGTAGGTGTGGTACAGCACCGCGGCGCTGCCTCAGACGCCGAATCGGGTAGTGCCGGCAGTCGCGGTTATCTCGAAGAAGCCGATGTGATCATGTTTTTCGAGATGGCCGGCTTTGAACTGGTGGCAACCAGCGACATCAACGCCAACCCCAACGACGTTGCCGGGCCAGACGACATCGTCTGGCGCCTGCCACCTTCACTGAGCACCAGCAAGGAAGACCCAGAGCTGCGAGCAAAAATGGAGGCCATCGGCGAGTCTGACCGCATGACACTACTGTTTCGCAAAGCACCTCAAGAGTAAGCTGCTGTCATCTCATGCGCGACTGCCCAGAGGCGCCGCGCCATGGCCGCATCAAACATGTGGTGGTCGCCACTGACGGTAACCGGGTTGCAGTCGTGAAAATACGCACCGTTCACACCAGCCAGTAACGGGCTGGTCGCAACGTAGACCTGGGTGGCGGCACCCTGTTCCGGTGTTTTTGCAAAAAGCGGCCCAATCAGATCAAAGCCCACCCGAATTATCGCCGGCGCGGTGCGGGCAATATCGGTGCTTACCAGGCCAGGGTGGAGCACGTTGGAGGTAACGCCAGTTCCCTCAAGGCGCCTGGCCAACTCAAGTGAAAATAAAGCGTTGGCCAGCTTTGACCGGCCGTAAGCTTCCATCGAGTCAAATTCGCCCTCACCCCGCAGGTTGCCAAAATCGATACCCTCCGCCGGCGCAAACCGGTAGCCGGAGCGGCTGCCCACATGCACTATCCTTCCCGTGTCGGCCGCCAACATCATCGGCAGCAGTTGATTGACCAGCACAAAGTGCCCGAGGAAATTGACGACAAAAATTTTCTCCACCCCGTTGACCAGTTCCAACTCCCCGAAGGAGTTGATCCCCGCATTACAGATGAGCATATTCAGGGTGACCCCCATGTTGCGCACGGTATCGGCGCAGGCCACTACCGAGTCAAAATCGGACAGCTCCAACACCACCGGGGTGGTTTTACCGGGTACCGAAGCACAGGCTGCGGCGGCTTTCTCCATCGTGCGGCCGGTGCCGATAACGTGGGCACCGCGCAGTGCCAGCACCCGCATGGTCTCCAGACCCAAACCGGAGTTGCAACCGGTTACCAGCGCCGTTTGCCCGCCCAGATCAAGGCCCATCGTCACCTCCTCGGCAGTGGAATCCTCGCCAAATGGGCCTGACGGAAACCGCGCATCGGCGCTGACTTTCAGAGCATCGCCGCCACAGCCCACAAAAAGAGGTGTGGCGGCCGTTGCCGCAGTGAGTCCCAGTAATTGCCGGCGGCTGATATTCATAAAAATGCACTCTGTGTAGGCTATTGATAAGTTGCAGTGTAGCCTGACAAATACCTGACTGGGACGGATACTGTAGATATAGCTTCAGGTTATGAAATGAAATAATAAAATATCATATTAGAATTTCTTGTGGATCTCAGTGCGAACCCTATACTGAAGTTGTGCCGGTCGCAGGCCCACCAATCATGGGATGGTGAGTGGCCAGACATAAGGTCGGTACTTTTAGGGGAGGCGCACAAACATTTGTCAGAGGTGTTTGGGACCAGGGGACGTGTTTCGGCAGCGGGCCGGGAAAATTCCTGGGCAGAATAGAAAAAGCTTTACCCCTTGAACACCGTCGGGCCTCTGGCCCGGCGGTTTTTTTTGTCTGATCCACTCCTGCTCGTTGTGATGTCGCCCATTGCTACACCCAAACCCAAAATTTGGGGTATGCTCATCGGACACGACAAGGAACCACCATGAGCACCCTCCAAACACTTCTGAAAGACATCGAGGAGTCGCCCCGCGGCCCTCAGGTTGCCGCGATATTTGATTTCGACGGCACTATTATTGCTGGCTATTCCGCCACAGCCTTTATCCGGGAACAGGTTCGTCGCGGCGACATATCGCCGCGACAACTGGTTGATGTGGTGGGCGCCATGGCGAGCTTTGGCCTCGGCAGTCTCGGCTTCTCGGGTTTGATGGCCGTTAACGCGCAGTTTATGCGAGGTATAGAAGAAAGCACTTACACGGAGGTGGCGGAGCAACTCTACCTCAAGCAGATTGCGCGCCTCATCTATCCGGAATCTCGCGCTCTCGTGGACGCGCACATCGCCCGGGGCCATACAGTGGCCATTATCTCGTCGGCAACCCCGTACCAGGTGGCACCCGCGGCCGCCGATCTGGGAATCAAGCATGTGCTGTGCAGCCATCTTGAGGTAAGCGATGGCAAATTTACCGGCGCCGCCGTGAAGCCACTGTGTTTCGGCCAGGGCAAAGTGGATGCGGCCGAGGCGCTGGCGCAACAGACCGGCGCCGATCTCGACCAGAGCTTTTTCTACTCCGACAGCACTGACGATCTCCTGTTACTGGAGCGAATTGGCAAGGCCAGAGCGCTTAACCCGAGTGCCAAACTGGCAACCATCGCGCACGACCGGGGATGGCCTGCCGCCTACTTCGGCAGCCGTGGCCGCCCCACCATAGGGCAGTATATTCGCTCAGTGGCCGCTACCAGCAGCCTGGTCACGTCCTTTGTGGCAGGCCTGCCCGTCTATGCCCTGACCGGCTCACGCCGCGAGTCGCAAAATTTCTCCGTCTCCCTGTTTGCCGACACCGCCAGCGCCTTAATAGGCATGAAACTCAACGTGACCGGTGAAAAATACTTGTGGTCACATCGTCCTGCGGTGTTTATTTTCAATCACCAGAGCAAAGCCGATGTGATGATTATCGCCAAATTGCTGCGCCGGGATATCGCCGGCATTGGCAAACAGGAGATCAAGACGGAGACACCCATACTGGGCAAAGTGCTGGAGTACGGCGGCACCATCTTTATCGACAGGGCCAATGCCAGGAGCGCCATCGATGCGATGCTACCCCTTGTTGAAGCCATGAAGAATGAAGGCAAATCTGTGGTGCTTGCACCCGAGGGCACCCGCACAGTGTCGCCCAGACTGGCGCCCTTCAAAAAAGGCGCGTTCCATCTCGCCATGCAGGCGGGAGTACCGATTATTCCCATCGTCATCCGCAATGCCGGTGACGTCGCACCCAAGGGAGATTTCGTCTTCCGTCCCGCGACGGTGGACGTTCAGGTGCTGCCGCCGGTCGACACTACCGGCTGGAAAGTATCCGCTCTGAGAAACCACGTGCGAGAGGTGCGCAATATGTTTGCACGCGCACTCGGTCAGCCGGAAGAGAGCGCACCCGACTACGCTATTCCTGAGGAGAAACCGGCGGCCAAACTGAAAACAGTACCGAAAACCAAAACCAAAACCAAGCCCAAGCCCAAGCCCAAGCCCAAGC
>TARA_R110001592_G_scaffold258996_6_pt1 | contig 10018 bp, 9 predicted proteins | sample TARA_R110001592 | Tara Oceans TARA_R110001592 (sample SAMEA4398387) | marine metagenome | biome: Polar Biome; feature: [SRF] surface water layer (ENVO:00010504); material: water (ENVO:00002006), including particulate matter (ENVO:01000060) such as... | depth 5 m | reverse complement strand
ACGGTCAAATGGCATATTAAAAATATATTCGGTAAGTTGGAAGTCAATTCTCGCGTTAATGCGGTGCAGAAGGGGCGCCGCTTAGGGCTTATTGCGTAGCATGTTGCTGAATAACGCGTTATTCCCTAATTTCTGATTATTCCGGCAATTCCTTGCCGACGTCGTTCCCCGATTAATCCTCTATTTGTCTCAATCATTCCCCCACCCCCCCCATCAATGGTGGGGATATTCCTCACGAACCCTATAGCCTTAGTAGTCATCATCGAATCTAAGCTGGATTTTATGAACGCTAAATGTAGTGTCGTGGAACATGTCAAAAATAATGTCGAGTCAATGCGCACTCGCTTGGTAAGTTGAAATCTAAACCGAGGAAAAACAATGTTCGCTTTCGAAAAGGTAGAGTTGCCCGTATTAGGCTTGCGTGGTCTTGAAGCCGATCTTTCTGAAGAGGAAAAGGCAATACAAGAAAATGTGCATCGGTTTGCCCGTGATGTTATGCGACCGATTGGTAAGAAGCTGGATGGTATGTCGCCTGAGGAAGTCATCGCAGAAGGCTCGCCTTTACACGACTATATGGCGCAAATGTATGCGAGCGGGATCTTGGATTTGGGTGCGCTAGACAGTATGAGCGATCTGGAAAAAAGCCGTATTTTCCCAATTATTTTTGAAGAATTAGGCTGGGGCGACTCTGGCCTGGCGATCGCAACCCTTGCATCGGCGATACCGGCATTTACAGCGCACACTACCGGTGATCTAGAAATTATTGCGCGTTTTGGCAGTCTGCCTGGTTGTTGGTTGGCAACCCAGCCAGATAAAGGCAGTGAAGTTGTAGATATGGATGCGACCAATGCTTATCCCGGCGGAAAGCAGAGCAAGGGTAATATTGGGGTACGAAAGGAAGGCAGTGAGTATGTGATTAATGGGCAGTCCTCTGCGTGGGTGTCCTACGGGCCACTAGCCCAGACCGCCATGGCTTATCTTCCTTGTGATTACGGTGAAGGAACATTTAAGGAAGGTACACAGGCGCTCAATTGGGTTGGAATTCTGATTCCTCTTGATCAACCAGGTGTCTCAAGAGGTAAGCCCTTAGATAAAGTTGGTCAGCGTCCATTACCACAGGGTGAGATTTTCTTTGACAATGTTCGTGTTCCTGAAAAATTTGCTATCGTCACCGGAGAAAAGGTAGTTGGCCAGATGATGGCGACACTGACCTTTGCCAATATGGAGATGGCGGCAACCTTTACCGGTGTGGCAAGGGCCGCCTTCGAACACGCGCTAGAATACGTCCACGAGCGCAAGCAAGGTGGTACAGCAATCATAAATCACCAATCGGTTCAGACAAGAATCTTTTCGCTGTGGCAAAAAGTTGAAGCGGCACGGGCTTTGTCTCATCGCGTTTTTAGCTATAACTATTCCGAACACGGCCCACACCTATTGGCATCAGTGACGTCTAAAACCTTTGTTACAGATACCGCGTTTCAGGTTGCTAGCGACGCCTTGCAGCTGTTCGGTGGTAATGGCTTAACGAAGGAATATCCTATGGAAAAACTCATGCGCGACGCCCGCGCTGCGATGATCGAGGACGGTGAAAACACCATCCTTGGTCTTAAAGGTGTGACGTGGTTAAGCCGCTGGTATCAGGATAAAGTCGGTATTTCGGTTTAATAAATTTTATAGCTTTTACATTCTAATAAAGGATAAAGATCATGGCTAAGAAACCTGTTGTTGTTTATGGCGCGAGCGGTTACACCGGTAAATTGATTTGTGAATTTTTGCGTGAATATCAAATTCCCTTCATCGCAGCGGGTCGCAGCAGGGCGCGTATTGAAGAAGCCTTAGTCACCGTTCCCGGCATCGAGACCGCCGATTATGAAGTGGTAGAAGTCGAGCACAGTGTTGCTGCATTGACCGAGCTATTAACAGGCTGTGAAGTTATCTGTAACACCGTAGGTCCCTTTGAATACTTTGGTGAAGTCGCTATTGAAGCGGCGGCGAACGCCGGTGTCCACTATATGGATACCACCGGTGAACAGTCTTTTATGATTGATATGCGCAACAAATTTCACGAGGCATTCAAAGCCAATGGCAAGATTCTAGCGCCCAGCACGGCGTATATGTACACGCCACTCGATATTGCGATGAATCTCGTTCTGGAAGACGGCAGCATTGATACCATCGAAGCGGGCTGTCTTGCAGCGGGTGTGCCGACTTACGGTTCTACGCAAACAATTTTTGCGATGTTCAAAGCGGATCATCTCTATTTAGAAAATAATAAAATGTTGCCATGGGAAAAGGGTCGTGGTTTTGAAATGGCGGTGCCGGGCAAGATGATGACCCAGCTTGCTCATCCATGGGGCGGCGGCAGTGTGCCAATGTGGTTGGAAAATGACCACCGAGTGCACAGTGCTCGTCAGCTGACCGCGTTTACCAATCGTACTATGTACGAGCAGCTAATCGCCCTGCAGAAACATTACGAAGACAATATCAAACCATTGCCACTAGATCAGCAAGAAGCCGCACTGAAGGAAATTGCTGAGGGTATGCAGCCCGGTATGCCACCACGGGAGAATAGAACGGTACAGCGTACGACTGATTTCGTTCACGGCATAGGCACTGGGGTACGCAAAACCTGTGTAATTCACACCGCTGCACCATACCAGTTAACAGGTGTGGTGCAGGCTGGACTAGCCTCATATTTACTTCATGAAGCACCGCGTAAGACAGGCTTTGTGTCCTCCTGTCAGGCAGTGGGTCACGAGGTTATGTTGGGCGCTATTAAGAAGTTCCTGCCCGTCCAAGTAGACATGTACTAATTTTAGCAATTTGATTAAAGAGATCTAACCATGAGAATGATCGACTACTTTGACAGCGGTGCGAAATATTACCCGAACAATGTTGCCTTTATCGATGTTGATCGCGGCGATGCCAGCATTACCTATGCAGCGGCCTCAGCGGTGACCCATCGGATTGCGGCGGCGATTCGGGGTAATAGCTACCAGCAGGGTTGTCATATTGGCATATTGGCGCCAAATTCGACCATCGCGTTTTTGACGCTGTTGGGCTTGTTTCGCGCTGAGGCAGTTTGGTTGCCGATAAATCCTCGCAACACCGTTGCCACGAATGTCGATCTACTTACGCGCTTTGACGGAGATCTGCTGTTTTATCACAGTGATTATGCCCAAGAAGCGCGACAAATTATGGACGCTGTGCCAAGTATCCGCGAAGCGGTGTGTATTGATGGTGACGCGACGGTAGGCAGCACACTTGAAAGCTGGAGTGAGGGCCACCCCGAAACGCACCAGATGGGCCCTGCCGATTTGGAGGCGACCTTTGCGGTATTTCCTACCGGGGGTACTACAGGGAAATCCAAAGGGGTGGTGTTGAGTCACCGTTCTATTTACACCATGTATCAAAACTTTTACGCACATTTTAATTATCACGATGACACCTGTCATTTAGTGGTTGCGCCAATGACGCATTCCGCTGGAATCATAGGCGGGTTGCATTTTGCTCGTGGTGGCACAAACGTAGTGATGAGCAAAGCCGCGCCCAATTTAATTTGCGATGCCATTGATAAGTATCGTGTGTCGCATCTCTTTTTGCCGCCTACCGTTGTATACATGATGTTGGCGTTGCCAGATGTCAAAGGTCGTGACTACAGTTCACTGCAACATTTCTTGGTTGGTGCAGCGCCTACGTCTGTAGAAAAGCTAAAAGAAGCCGTGTCGGTTTTCGGGCCGGTCATGACCGAGGCTTTCGGTCAGTCAGAAGCCCCCGCGGCGATTACCGCCAAAGCCCCTTGGGATTACATCGATAAAGAAGGGAATATTAATGAACGTCGGCTCGCGTCGATTGGTCGGCCCTGTGTTAATAACCGTGTAGCTATTCTTGATGAAGACGGAAACGAACTTAAGCGTGGGCATGCTGGTGAAATTTGTATCCAGGGGGATTTGGTTTCCCCTGGCTACTACAAGAACCCAGAGGCCACTGCAGAGGTTAGACAGTTTGGATGGCATCATACCGGCGATGTTGGGGTGATGGATGATGAAGGCTTTATTACCATTGTCGACCGCAAAAAGGACATGATTATTACCGGAGGCTTTAATGTGTTTCCTAATGAAGTTGAGCAGGTCTTAAATTCCCACCCCGCGGTGCAGGATTGCGCCGTTATCGGCGTTCCCGACGAAAAGTGGGGAGAGGCAGTTAACGCCATTGTTCAATTAAAAGCCGCGCACGAATGCAGCGAAGAAATTTTGATTGCATTATGTAAGCGAGAATTGGGTGGCGTTAAAGCGCCGAAGTCGATTGAATTTATCGACGATCTGCCGCGCAGCTCCGCTGGGAAAGTCCTTAAAACAGAGCTGCGCAAGAAACACTGGCAGGGCAGAAAGCGAGCGGTAAACTAACGGTACGGATACATATTTACCTTCTGTGGTGGGGATACTATTTTATCGTAGTTACTCCCACTAAATATTGTCAGGCGTTATAGGTATATAAACAGGATAGATTTTAGATGATAGCCGAGAGATCGTACTACGTTCGTGGGAAATAAATGTTTCTGCGACTTTCTCTGGGTTGTCGATTTTTCTCAAGGTTTCAAATCCGTCTGAAACTAATCGATATAAGTTGCTGCAACCAGCTAATTTGGCGGGCAGTCGCGCGATCTTTATAGACGTATAGATTACTTTGTTCGAGAGTGTTGAGTTTATGTCTTTGGCGAAATCTTCGAAACAGCTAATTTGTTGATCTAGCTTTTCTACGATTTGTAACTTGTGGCATGCGTCTGAATAAAGCTCTTCGGTAAGTATCTCTGTATTTTTTTCTTCAAAAATATATTCCGCCAGGGCTTGGTTTATTTCACCGGTTATTGCATTGAACTCCAGCGCTGCGTGTAACATGTCTGTCCCTGTAAATACCCGATTGATAAATTTCAGGGCCAACGTTGCTTCACTAAGCTCAGATAGATCAATGCCAGAATAAATTTTTTCGAAGTAATACTGTAAGAGTAAGTTGTACGAAGGGTCAGACATTAACGGTTTATAACAATGTGCCATATATTGCATTCGCCATTTTTCAATTGCGTCGGTATGGCGTTTAAAATTTATATCTTGATGCTTTCTTAATGAAATATAGCGGTGGATGCTATCGGCAATATTTTGTGGATTCATAATTTTTTAAATGATCCATCTGCTAGTGTGTAGATGGATCATAACTCGATTTATGCGGCAAGTTTGAGTTCAGAAGGTAGCGTTCCTGCTTCTATAACTCCGAGTTCCTCACGCAATTCGTTTAGGTTTCGATGGTATATATTTTCCCAGTCGAGGCCGACCACGCATTTCGCTTTGCTACTGATATCGTAGCCTTTGCAAAAAGCGCGCACGATACCACCCAAGTTGTCGCGTTTCTTCCAAACATGTTGTAATGTTGAAAGACGTAGGAAATAGGCAAAGAATGAGAACTTTGGCATTCGCGCCTTGATTTCTCATCGATTAAACAAGCACCTTTTGCGGCGCGTATATTTCCTGTTCATATTTCTGAATTAGGCTAGTGTTCTCGTGCCCAAATGTGAGTTTATAGCTAGGTGACATATATTCTGCCATTCGCACAGCCATCTGACGGTATATACCTGGGGTAGCCCATTGATACTTTAGTAGTGCTATGCGGCTCTTGACGGACCGAGAATGCCCAAATCCGTCAGCAAATATGTCGAGCGCGCCATCGATAAGATTGAAGACGTGCCGAGATGCGCGTAATGCTGTTTTCATACGGTGGCTGTAGGCATTCCCCATAAAGTAGCGATACTGGTCGTGACTAACCGCGCCGTGTTCGGCCTCTTCCATGAAATGCCATATAAATAGGCGCCTTGCTTGTGGGTGGATTTCATCTTGCATTGCGCGATTGTTCAGCAGAATCATCGCGAAAGAATAAAGGCCGTGCTCTGCGGCGGACACGAAGCCGAGTTGATCGATTGGTGTAAATCCAGCCACCATTTGCTTCAACTTTTGGTCAAAATATTGCGTTGCGCCATCAATATCGTAGCCGAGTTCTTTTAAATGGTTATTGAATTTTCGGTGAGTAGAGGAGTGCAGCGCCTCTTGTTTGATCATCGCGTCAACATCATTTTTTAATTTGTCATCCCCAATAATGCTGTCTAGCGTGGGTTTTAGTGATTTTATAAAAAAACTTTCTATGGGCGTGGCGCCGCAGGAGATCGCCGCGTACAAATAGCTAAGGTATATGTCACCTTCTACAAACTGGCGTTCTACTTGCGAGAAGTCCCACTCTAAATCTCGACGTACCGGTATGTCGAATGGTGTCTGTGAGATAGTTTGAGTATGGTTAAGGTCGTTAAAAGAAATACTGTTGTCGCTCATAATTCTTCCCAATTTGTATAGTTATTAGCTGCTGGAGCACGGATTTTCCTATTACATCTAGGTTAGCGGCGGGCAGGGGGGAGTGGAATGTATATATTCGACATTTTCTTGGTCAGTATGACAAATCTATTTGCTAGTCAGACTGCAGCTTAAAAAGTGAGTGTTTTTGCTAAGACAGACGGTAGTGATTTACTTGGATAGCAATTCTCGTTGGAATTCTGTTGGACTCATTCCTGTCCACCGTTTAAATCCATGATTAAACGCGGTGATGTCGTTATATCCCAGTTTTTGGGCAAGCTGGGATATGTTCATTCTAGGGTTTCGTAGCTGCGTACGAGCATACTCAACGCGACATCGCATTAATAGTTCTCGATAGCTAGTACCTTCTTTAGTCAGCGCAAAGCGCAACTGACGATTAGAAAGATTTAGTTGTATCGCAAGGTCTTGCATATTGGGCGGTTGAGAAATCTGGGAGGTCAATACTCCTTTGATTTTCTCGGAAAGCTGACCGGTGACTCTGCTGTCTTTTAGTTGTTGTTCATACTCCAGACCATAGCGTTTAAATGAGGCGCGGTCAGCGAAGGGGTTTTGTGCATCTAAAACTTTACGCGGAATAACGGCTGTATTTGCACTTAGGTTAACGTCAGGACTAATGCCGAAGAACTTTTTGTACATCGTTAGATAGGTGTTTGTGCAATTTCGGAGCCTGATACTGTCGAAATTATGGGTGCCCCCAGTGACTAATGATAGCTCGGCGCAAAGTGCAGAAAATGCGGCGGCAGTGAGAAATATTTCCGCTGTTTCAGTTGTAGGTAATCTGAAATCCAATGTGACATAGCCGAAATGTTCATCTTGAGTGAAATCGATAGTGATTAATGGTGCCTGAAGTGCCACATAACGAGCAAGAAAGTGCAGGCTGTCGCCAAGCGTTGGTGCAAACTTCATGGGAATTGCCAGCGGAGCGTAGGCAGTAAGCGGAATTTGCGAACCGGATTGAAATGCGAGCTCATGACCCAGCGGCACGTCGGCCATAATTTCGAAAAGTCGGCGCGCTTGCTCGTGCTGCTCAGCAATGGGATTTTTCGCGAAGCTTTGAATTAGCTCATTGAGCTCACCGCGGACGGGGCTTTCGTGGGGAATCGCATTTTCCAATATCTCCTGCAAATATACCCAGAAGGTCGAGAGAGAGCCTGACATAACAACGCCTCTGTTTGTTGATTTTATGAAGGCAAAAATTCTTCCTCCATTTACGCATCACGAGTGAGGACTGTCAATAAGACCAAGTACTTGTTTGTTTTGACGCCTTTTGCAGCGTTCCAATCGCTACACTAGTGGGCGTACTTTTTAATCAGTGTGATTAACTATCGATTTAATTCCAGCACCCCCCCGCTATAGGTGGTCGTATCGTTTACGGTATTGAATAGAATCCGTGCAATGTAAAAGTGTTGGTATAGCTATGGGATGCGCGAAATGAATAATAAAGTGGTAGTAGCTGGTGTGGGAATGGTGCCCTTTAAGAAGCCAGGGCAGAGCGAGAGCTACGACGTTATGGGCGCTAGGGCAGCTCGCAGTGCTCTTACTGATGCTGGGATCGACTATAAGCTCGTGGAGCAGGCATATGCTGGTTATGTTTATGGTGACTCCTGTAGTGGTCAAGCTGCTTTATATCGGGTGGGTATTACAGGTATACCGATCTACAACGTCAATAATAATTGCGCCAGTGGTTCTAGTGCCTTTGCCTTGGCGGTTCAAGCTGTTGAGGGGGGGGCGGTTGAATGTGCAATGGCAGTTGGCTTCGAGGAGATGAGCCCTGGTGCGATTGATATGGTATTTCCAGCAAAAACTAGCCCTTTAGCGCGGCATAGTCAGGCTGTTGCTGAACTGATGGGCTTAACCGAGGCGGAGCAGCAGTTGCCGCCTGCGGTATGCATGTTTGGAGTGCAAGCAGAGATATTGCAAAACGAATATGGGCTTAGTGAACTGGCGCTTGCGAAAATAGCTATAAAGGCTCGGAAACATGCAGCCCATAACGAAAATGCAATATTTAGAGACCCACTTACCGAAGGACAAATATTAGTTGGTGAGCCTATCTACCGCGGTCTACGCAAACTTTTCGCGTGCCCGCCTAGCTGTGGTGCTGCTTCCGTTGTGGTTTGTACTGAAGCGTTTGCGCGCAAACACGCAATTCGATCCGATATTCAGCTAATAGGAAAGGGTAGCTGCAGTGATCGCGCTGAGTATTTTGAGGGTGATGTCATGGACGTTATGTTTCGTGGTGTTAGTCGCGAGGCGGCAAATATGGCCTACGAGAGTGCAGGGGTAGGACCTAGCGATATTGATGTTATTGAGTTGCACGACTGTTTTACCAGTAATGAAATTATCACCTATACCGCTTTGGGCCTTTGTGACATGGCCGATGCTGAGCAGTTTGTTCTTGAAGATCAAAACACCTACGGCGGCAAGGTAGTTGTGAATCCATCAGGAGGTTTGCTCGCCAAGGGGCATCCTTTAGGCGCCACCGGTTTAGCTCAGGTAACTGAGTTGGTATGGCAGCTTCGTGGCGAAGCTGGTGAGCGCCAAGTTTCTGGTGCTCGTACAGCGTTGCAGCATAATGGTGGGCTTGGTAGCGCGGGCTTTGTTCATATTCTTCAGCGGATTTAACACGTAAATAATAAGGAGAAGCTGTATGAAGTTTGAAAATAAAACGGTACTGGTATCGGGCGCTGCGTCCGGTATCGGCCTCAAGATTGCTAGACGGTTCTTGGCTGAAGGGGCGACAGTTATCGCCACTGATCTAAATCTTGATCGCCTTGAAACATTGGCGGCGGAACTAGGCGAAAAATTCTTACCGCGTCGCTGTGATGCCGGCTCGGTGGGGGAGATTGATGCATTATTTGCAGGTATCGATCATTTAGATGTTCTTGTAAATAATGCGGGTATTGGCATTATGGAGAATCCAGAAAACTTAAACGAAGCCGCTTTTGATAAACAACATGCCGTGCTAATAAAAGGGCCTATTTTCCATGTGAAATATGCGGCACCTTTGTTGCGAGCATCTGGCGGATCGGTGGTAAATATTTCTTCAGCATCGGCCTTACTCTCATTGCCAGGTTATACAGCTTACGGCTCGGCAAAAGAAGCCTTAGTCAAATTCACTCAAGATTCAGTGGTGACAGTACCTGGTGTTCGTCACAATGTTATTTTGCCTGGGCTTATTGACACGCCGATACTTAAAGATGCCTACGGTGAAGAGGCGGTTGAAAAACTTCAGCAAGTAGCGCAAATATGTCCGGTTCCACGTCTTGGTCAGCCTGAGGATATCGCAGCAGCGACTTTGTTTTTGGCTTCAGCTGAAGCCAGTTTCATTAATGGCAGCCAGCTAATTGTGGATGGTGGTTTGTCTCGCCTGCATGTGATGAGTATGCCGGTCTAATTTTAGTGGTCTTAATGTTTGCTTTGGGGGCGTATGCCCCCTTTTTTATTCAGCAGATTCTTGAACAAGTACTGATCCACTCAGTTTATTTCATATACCAGTTTTTACCCTCTAACATCGCTTGCCACCATTGGTTCATCTCGGTTTCAGACATATCGTTCCATATCGGAGCGGATGTCACTAGGCCCTCGCCGAGGGTTTTAGAAAGGGT
>TARA_R110001592_G_scaffold71444_2_pt1 | contig 10022 bp, 11 predicted proteins | sample TARA_R110001592 | Tara Oceans TARA_R110001592 (sample SAMEA4398387) | marine metagenome | biome: Polar Biome; feature: [SRF] surface water layer (ENVO:00010504); material: water (ENVO:00002006), including particulate matter (ENVO:01000060) such as... | depth 5 m | reverse complement strand
GATGCCTTAGAAATAAGTAACTACGAGCAAGTGATTTTTGTCGATGCGAGTATTGATTGCCTAGAGCCCTTTTTCTTCGAAGAAATTACCGAAACCAATGACACAGGTTTTGGTAGCCACAGCCTGACACCTCAGGCGCTTATCCAACTAAGTAATACCCTGTATCAGCACTATCCTAAAGCGTATATCTTGGCCATTCGTGGTTATGAATTTGACCAGTTTGAAGAAAAGCTGTCAGATATAGCAAGCGAAAACTTAAACCTAGCCATTCACTATTTAGCGAGTCAATTCAATGCATGAACTGTCACTTGCCGAAGCCATGCTGGACATTATAAAAGACCAAGCCAAGCAAGACGATTTCACCAGAGTAACAAAAGTAGTCTTGGAGGTTGGTACGCTTTCTCACGTTGAAGCTGATGCCATGAGCTTTTGTTTCGATGCGGTAGTCGCCGGTACACTTGTCGAAGGTTCTTCGCTGCAAATCGTGCATATTTCAGCAACGGGGAAATGCCCTCAATGCCACAAGATAAGTGACATTCAAAACTTATATGATCCTTGCACTCATTGTGGAAAATTTGGCTTAGAATTGACCGATGGAGATCAATTACGCATAAGACACTTAGAGGTAGAGTAAAAAAATCTTGTTATGACAAAGTAAAACACCTACTTGTCCACAGTGTTTTTTTCAATGTTCGATATAATAATATGCATTATTCATATATCCAGAGAACATTAAATGAACAGTGTAGATTTTGCAGAAACCGTAAAGTGGGCCACGCCTAAAGGACTAAAACTTCATCCGAATATGGAGCATAAATGTGTCAATGGGATATATGGCGTTTATGCAACAGCCGATATTCCTCAATACACTTTATTAGTCAGTTACCCAATCAAAGGAACTGTGCCACTTCTTCAAAATTTTTCTTATCCTCAAAACTGCCCTGAACTTCTAAAAAGACTCCATGCATCTACTCTAGAATATTCAAAAGGGACATCTTCCGAGTGGCGCGGTTTAATGAATTCAGTTGAAAACCTGGAAGAATTAAAAGAAACTAGTGCATATTTCTTATCCCAAGAAGAGCTATCAATCATTCAACAAATGAATCCTTTACTGCACAGGATTATTGAAGAAAAGAACAGCATCATCGATCGACAAGTTGAAAGCCTCTGCAAAATTGATCCTAGCCTAGATAAAAACAGTGCCATGATTGTTGCGCTTAATTTTAAGACCAGAGCATGGCAACAAGGCTTCTTGCCTATATTTGATCAATTCAACACCTCTGAAGCCTATGGCGCTAAAGTTTGTCAAAACGAATCAAACATCTATTTCATTTCAATGAAACCTTACAAAGCAGGTGAAGAAATTTGGATTTCGTATGGCACAAGAGATATTTATGACTATGCCATTGATTATGACTTCTTCGACCCAAATGCTGTCCATTCAATTTGTTTTGCAGCCAGAGGCTCACAATTTGCACAATCCCAGTTTGACGTTAACGTCATTAACTATGCTGCAAGCAAACATAAAATGGATATAAGCAAAACACCTCAAGGACTGCATTATCAATTAATGGAAGATGATGCTCGCTTCCTGGAACATGCGCCTACTTCAAAACTTATTAATTACATTCAGCACACAGCCTTTAGATCTGCACAAGAGCTTCAGCAAGGCATATGCTCTCCGCAATCATTTGATATTCGATTGAATCAAATTCTAGATGCGTTAATTTCTATAAATAATGTTGATCACTTTAAAGAAGAGCAGATGACACCCAAGTTATTACGCTTTTTCCATCTGCTTAAGAAAGAAAAGCAAATCCTACTTAACAATAAAGTCTGGGCAAGATTCAATAGCCTGTATGTAAATGAAATACCCTTGGAAGTTCAGAATAGATTAATGAAATAGAAGCAGAAATAGCATTTTCAGGGCATTGTTTTCAAGACCGCCCTTAGAGACTAACAAAGAGTAGGGATCGTTATTTTCTAAACATCCCTACTCTTGAAAATTAAGCCTAAAAACTATAATTAGCTTTTACGACGAAACTCAGTTTTGTGACACTTAGGGCATGGTGGCACTTTGCCACTTTCTTTAAAATGAAGTTCAGCCTTACAGCTTTCGCAACTCAAGGTCGTTGGCCCGGTAATTTCACCGGTATGAACCACCACTTCTTTATCTGCCCAATCAGCCATACGGTCAAACAACTCAGCACTATTGCTCGAAAGATAGGAAAGCAGATTGTAGAAACCCACCCTAACAGACGTTGGTTTGAAGTGTTCAACGGTATAGCTTTCGATACTCCGAATATCATTAGCAGTCTGTTCGATATCCCTTTTTAAAAAAGTTTTTAAACGCTCACTTTCTTCATTGGTCAACTCTTTGGCTTTTACCAAACTCTCTCGTGCCATCTCCATCGCATTTTCAAATGCCTGTGATGTTTTGTCTTGGGATTCTTCCAGTATATCTTTGGTTTTCTGAGAAAAACGCTCGTAGGCTTCGACTAATTTATTATGCTCTTCTGTCATCTGTATTCTCCTTGATGTGAGGTTTCATATCTAATTACAGCTGATATCCGACTAGTATAGAATAATAAAAAACCTTCATCCTTAAATGGAATAACTTATCTAGAATTAACTTAAGCCTGCGTGATTTAAGTCAATAAATCACGCACCTCATTCAGACATGTTCTGTCTTTATTCATCATAAGCACGAACAGTCGACCATTCATTATCTTCATAATGTTGCTGATTTACGCTGTCGATTTGCTCTATTTTATCGTCTCCACTTAAACCAGATTGATTGATGATGTTTTTTTCACAGATCTAGATTTCTGGTTAGAACCTCTGCAGATTTAATAATCCGTTTTGTTCTATAAAGCTCAGGGTGCTTTTCATTGTCAGAATATCCAACTGGTTCACCAGCGCTAGTATTTACGAACCATGACGTTTCAGGTATACGATCACCTAGTAGTTTTTTAAATTCGGCTGGTGTAAGTCCTAATGCTTTGGCTGCTGCATTATAGGTACAGCGAGTCTTAACAAGGTTCAGGTAGTCACGGATGATGTTAACTTTATCCAACATAAAAAAGGTAATTCCTAGAAAGTTAAAGCCCTAATAATGGGCTATATGTATGGCGAATGTATGGCGAAACTGAACTAGTGTTATTATTCCTTCAAGTCCAGAAACCGCTCCCTACATCTTACGACCAATAGATAAGAATAAACTAATTATAACAGGCCAGGATCTAAAGTTAACATCAATGTTACTATATGCTATTAAACACCCCATTTTTTGGCGAATAATGAAAGATTGTAATCAATGCGGAAAATGCTGTATCAAGTATGGAGATGGCGCTCTTTCGGCAACACAAGAAGAGATTGACCTTTGGGAAATATTTAACCCAGAAATCTTCAAATTTGTTAAAAATGACGAGATATGGTTCGATCCTGAATCTGGCGCTAGATATAAAAGATGCCCATTTCTCGAAATCATACCCAATATCAATATTCTTTCCCCAAATAGATACACGTGCAGCATTTACTTAAATAGACCTGAAGACTGCCGTCATTATCCTAGCCTCATTAATGAAATGATAAGAGATGAATGTGAAATGATTGAAACAATAGACTTGGAAAAACCGGAAAAATCGCAAATGAAACTTGATATCTTGATGGCAGCTAGTCGCCCTTCAAGCTTACAAAAATACAAATAAAAAGAGCCTTAATGGCCCACGATCAACTTCTAGCCATCACTTCCAAGTTGTAAATTTATCAACTTGTCATAGCTTCGTGCTGCAGCCCATTCATTTTCTTCATAATGTTGTTGAATTAAGCTTTCGATTTGCTCTGCTTTATCGTCTTCACTTAAACCAGATTGACTGATGATATTTTTTTCTTCCAGAAAAACAGCGTATTTTTCTTGCCACTGATTTTCGATATTGAATAACTCGAGATGATCATCTGCGACCTCTGAACCATATTCCTTTGACAAAACAGCATGAATATCTAGCTCTGGATTATTCGAGTTCGATTGAATATTTTCCAATTTTTCTTGTATTTTTTGCCAAGTTGAAAGTGCCTGGCTCGGTTCAGAATTAGTTTCTTGTTGAGTTTCCTCACCCTTTAAACTTGCTAAATGTTTAGCTATCGCTATTTGCTCGTCCATAGTTTCGGGTGATTTATTATTCTCCAGGGCAGTAGAAAGGTAGGCTTGCTCTTGCTCATTTAATCGATATGTTTGTTCGATTTTCTGAGCAAGACTATCTGCCATATCGTAAGGTAAGTAATCTCTCAGTAAGGAATTGATTTGTTGGAAATCTGAATCACCCAAGCCTTCTGGCAAACGAGACACGAAAACATCCCTCGCTGCTTTTTGCTCAAATTCAACATTTAACTCTTCACCAATACTTAAAAATGCAGGTACCAGAGAGTTTTCTAAACTATCACTGATATTCAACAGGCTTTCATCATCTAGCGAAGAAAAAGAATTATTAGGTCTCGTGTCTAGAACTGAAGAAGTTGAGTTCTGAGGTGAAACAGTCGAGGACTCAAGGTCTTTATGAGTAGGAGTCATTGAGTCCTGAGACTGCTCATATTCAGTACGGGCATTAACTGAAGACGCTAGAACTTGAGCTTGCTCAGTCTTATTCTGTAGATAGTCGTTTTCAGACATTATGCTCGGTTTGTTTTTATCATTGGCACTAAATGTCATCACGAAAAATATGATAAGCGACACCACGATAGCAATTACAATAAGCTGTAAGCGGCTTAACTTAATATCTCGAAGTATGCTCATTTCAATGTACTAATTAATATGCAACATATTAACTTGAATATCTGCTTTCATTGACAGCTTTCTAATCTCTTCATCAACCTGAGCTTGAATTAAATCTGCTTTAATTACCTCTCGTGATTCATCGTAAGGCGGCTTATCGAATCTATTTTTATCAATTAACTGAGCCACTTTCCAAAGCCCATCTTGTTCAATTACTTGGGAAACAAACTCACCCATTTTTGTCGTATCCACAATACTCACAACGGATGCTTCTAATTCCGTCTGATCTAACCACGGTGTTTCAATCTTTTCATAAGAATGTTTGAAGGTTTTTTTATCTTTCAGGTGTGACAGAAGCTTTTCTGCTTGATCTTTTGAAGGCGTTATCCATAAATTAAACCGATATAAACTAGTCGACTTTTCAGCATCATACACTGCCCTTATGTCTTCCTCGGTGATGGTAATTTTATCCATAATTTGCCTGACCATAAGTTGGGCCAGTAAGGTTTGGCGAGCCAAATCGATTTCAATCTTATTCGTGTCTAATTGATCAACCTTCAAGCGAAGAGCTTCTTGGGCTAAGACTTCGGTTAACACCAGGTCTTCTGTTGCCTGCGCTCGAATTGCTGATTGCTCGTCTTCAGATAAAGCAAACTCGGTATTTTCCTGATCTTCCCTTTGCCGACTTCCAAGCAAAAACTGATACATAGAAAGACTTAAATCCTTGCCATTCACACTTGCCACGGTGTTTGGGTCCAGATCTTTTACTTGCCCAACAAGCGGTAAAGCGAGAAATAAACTAAGAGAAAAAAATAGTGAGCATGAAATTTTAGAAGAAGGGAGTGACACTTTCATAGGAATACAGCCAAATTTATATTGTTTTTATTATGTACATCATAACTTACGCTCCCTGAGCTTGTCGAAGGGTGCTCAAAATTAAACTCTGAGTTTCATCCTACACATTTCGACAGGCTCAATGAGCGAATACAACTTATCTAATTAAAGATAACGGCGAACATCTTTATATACGCCATTCCAAACCATAAGCGTTAAATGACCCACCCAAGATGTCATACGGCTTGTTCCACACTTGGCATTGGTTTGAGGAATGATAATTTCATCCACAGGCGACCAAAGAGATACATCACAACCACGACCAGCTAGCGATTGCTGGAAAGAAGAGTTATAACGCATTTCTGAACATGCAGGACTAAAGCAGCCATAAGCCCAAGACGTACCTTTATGTGGCGTACCAAGTGTAACTAAACGATTGGTAGCAGACGAACCACCTTCAAATACACGATACCAACGCGACACTAGACCACCATTAGAGTGAGCAATGATTTTTGCTTTACGGTTATTGTGATTAGGGCGAATATTATTAATGAATGACTTCAATTCTTTTGCGCTGGTCTTGTTGCTTTTCGTTAAGCTGCTATAACCAAACTTATACAACGCACAACTTGGCGTGCCATCATTTTTGAAACGATTAATCATGGTGTTAAACTGAGAGCTCCAGCCTGCATAACCATGAACAAAGACAATCGGATCTGCATTACATGCAGCAGAAGCTGTGCCCGAGCCCGCTAATGCTGCTAATAAAGCAAAAGCTGTGATTAAATTAATTTTTATATTCATACGTATTTCCTTTTATTTTTGTTTTCGGAATAAACCAAATTTTATTTTTTATGCTCACATAACAACATAAGCAAGTTGGAGTATAAAATTTGATCAAGTTAAATAACTATCCCCCATATGGGGGAAATTTATGGAACTAAGAATGAGTACGCAAAAAACAAAAAAATAACACATCCAAATAAGCAATATAAGCGGTTTCTTTGTTTTAGACTTTGCGCTAAGTTATTACTAATATATGAGACATTATTGAGGTATTGAATATGTGCACAACCTGCGGCTGCTCTGGCGTTCAATCGATATCAAAAGAACATAGTACTAAACATAAACATCACCACACTCATGAGCATGACAAGCGATTGATTGAAGTCGAACAAAACCTTTTACATAAAAATAACCAATATGCCGAACTCAATCGAAAGCTCTTTTCTTCAACTAAAACAATTGCGTTAAATCTTGTTTCCAGCCCGGGCTCAGGCAAGACTAGCTTACTTACCTGCACGATCAATGCCTTGAAAAAGCGCGTGAGTATCGCCGTTATAGAAGGCGACCAACAAACAGATCAAGATGCTAAACGTATTCGTGAAACTGGTGCTAAAGCCGTTCAGATTAATACTGGAAAAGGCTGCCATTTAGATGCCCACACTGTAGGCCATGCGCTTGAAGAAATCGATTTAGCACATACTGATTTTCTGATGATAGAAAATGTCGGCAACTTGGTTTGTCCTGCTGCCTTTGACTTAGGTGAACGCGCAAAAGTCGTTGTGTTATCTGTCACCGAAGGTGAAGACAAACCTCTCAAATACCCAGACATGTTTCATGCTTCTTCGCTTATGCTGATCAATAAAATGGATTTACTACCTTATGTCGATTTCAATTTGGATAAGTGCATTGACTATGCACGTAGAATTAATCCTAATATCGAAGTGATTTGTCTTTCTACAAAAACGGGTGAAGGTATTGAAGAATGGCTGAACTGGCTAACGATTCAACGTGCTTAATCACGATGCAAAAACATGTAAGAATTCGACTCAGCGGAAAGGTACAAGGTGTGGGTTTCCGCCCTTTTATTGCTATTCTTGCCAATCGACTTAACTTATCTGGTTATGCCATCAATAGAGTAAATGGTTTAGAGATTTATCTCGTTGGAGGGAAAGAAACTATCGAGTTGTTCGAAAACCGAATCACTCAAAACGCTCCCAAGCATGCACATATCTCTAATTTAATTAGAGATGATTTAGAATACTTACCTAATCCCGCTTACCAAAACTTTGAAATTCAACATCAGCCAATAAGCGATCAAGATACTCTTAATAACTCACCTTTAACTGTTCCGGCGGATAGAGCTCTTTGTAAAACCTGCTTATCTGAATTATTTGATTGTTCGAACAAGCGTTTTCTTCATCCCTTTATTAGTTGCATTGCCTGCGGACCAAGAGCCAGTATCACCCTGAAGTTTCCTTATGATCGGGTGAACACCACTTACCAGGATTTTAGTGAATGCACTAGCTGCCGAAATGAATCCTCAAGACTCGTTGAAGACCAAGCTCATCGCTTTCATTCGCAGACCAATGCGTGTTGGCAATGTGGGCCAGCACTAAGCCTGCTTCATCGGGGAGAGGCGTTTTCTTCTAATCAGAATACAAACTCAGCATCTTATATTGAATACTTCGACAAACTAGCGAACGCCATCAAAGACGGAAAGGTAATTGCGATTAAAGGAATTGGTGGCTTTCATTTAGTGTGTGATGCCAGAAACACAGAAGCTATTGCTAAGCTAAGAGCCTTTAAACATCGTCCCAAAAAACCATTTGCGACGATGGTGCTTAATTGCGCTTCGCTTCAAGACTTAGTCGAGACCAATGCCCATACAAATACATTATTAGAAAGTGAATCTGCTCCGATTGTCCTTTCACCCAAAAAGGATGTTAGCGATAGCCTATGTGAATTACTGGCTCCCAAGGTCAGCGACTTAGGCTGCATGCTGCCTTATACAGCCATTCACTATTTATTATTCCACGCCTTACTCGGGAGGCCTCAAGGTCAAATATGGTTATCTGAAAACCAAGAGCCTTTACTAGCGGTTACCAGTGCGAACTTTTCAGGCGAACCCATAATCAGCAATAACCAGGAATGTATCGAAAAAATGCTCGGTATTACCGAGTACATTTTGTGCCATGACCGGGATATTGTTTTAAGCAGCGATGATTCTGTTATCCAAAGTAACGGATCAAAAACAGCAAACACCATGATGATTCGAAGGGCTCGCGGCTTTGCACCCGAACCTATCCAACTGCCCTTTTCAGGCAAAGCTGTTCTCGCATTTGGAGCACATCTAAAACATACCTTTTGTTTGAGCGATGGCCAGCAAGCATTTTTGTCTCCACACCTTGGAGACCCTGAAAGCATAGCCAGTTATGATCATTTTGAAGAGGTATTGGCTATTTATCTCAAACAGTTTCCAATCAAACCTGAGGTCATTGCCTGTGATAGTCATCCCGACTTTTTCAGCTCTCAATTTGCCAAAGACTATGCTCAAAAAAATAAACTGCCATTAGTCCAAGTACCCCATCATCAAGCACATATTTCATCTGTGTTAGCTGAAATAAATTTACCGGATAATACCTCTTTCATTGGCTTAGCACTTGATGGCATTGGCTTAGGTGAAAGTGGTAAGCAATCCGAGATTCCGCTTTGGGGCGGTGAGCTTTTCTGGGGAAGGCTAAGCACGAATGATGCTAAGAAGACGAAACTAACCTTAAAACATAAAGCGCAAATTTCCAGCCTGAGTTTACCAGGTGGTGATAAAGCCACAAAACAAATTGGTCGCATCGGATTTGCGCTTTTTGATTTATTAAATAATGAATGCCCATCAAATTTTGAAAGCGATTTTTCATTATCATTAGAGCAGCAAAGCTTTATCAAACTTCATTCACAGAGCTTCCCGCAAACAAGCTCATTAGGACGATGGTTTGATGCGATTAGCTCTTTACTCGGCATACGTCAAAGTGTGAGTTACGAAGGCCAAGCTGCAATGGAATTAGAAGCGCTTGCACAACAATATGGGTCACTTCCACCAAGCAGGCAACTGGCAAAGATTGATGAGGACAACAATCTTGATCTTTATCCTATTCTGCCAGTTATCTTGTGTTCTGACTCTATTCAAGAAGGTGCGGCAATCTTTCATACAGAAGTAGTCAATGGACTGTTACGATGGCTGTTAAAGACAAGCAAGCAAAAGAATACCAATCATGTTGTATGTTCAGGCGGTTGTTTTCAAAATAGAATAATAAGAAACGCTTTATTTGAAGGCGCAACAGAGAAAGGGTTAATTGTGCACTATCCAAAACAAGTGCCCGTCAATGATGCGGGCATCAGTTTAGGACAAGCCCTGATTGCATCGTTAAACTAAACTATTCATCAAATAATAACCAAGAGCTGACTTATGTGCTTAGCCATTCCCGTTCAAATAGAAAGCGTCTTAGATAATGACCTGGCCACGGTCAACTTGGGCGGTGTCACAACTCAGATTTCTATCGCCTTAATTGATGATGTAAAACCCGGCGAATATGTCATTCTTCATGTTGGCTATGCCCTGAATAAACTCGACCAAGAC
>TARA_R110001592_G_scaffold42708_1_pt1 | contig 10025 bp, 6 predicted proteins | sample TARA_R110001592 | Tara Oceans TARA_R110001592 (sample SAMEA4398387) | marine metagenome | biome: Polar Biome; feature: [SRF] surface water layer (ENVO:00010504); material: water (ENVO:00002006), including particulate matter (ENVO:01000060) such as... | depth 5 m | reverse complement strand
TATTATTATGCTTGTTTCCACCGCCAGTACTATTAGTAGTGAGGTTACACCCAGCGCCCGTCGAGGTGTCTTGCCCGTAGGCCCTGCTTCCTCCAGTAGTGTCAAAACTGCTCCGTTTAATGGTTGATATAGTATGAGTATGCCCTGGCATTTCAGGAGTTGTTAATGTATGGGCGAATTCACCGCCATAATTATCAGTAAAGGGGAAAGAGCAAGAATCACCATTATCATCAGGGGTACTAGTACCCGCACCCAGTGGCACTCGACCTCTTAAGTCTGGTCTATAAAAATTATTACCGGAACGGGTACCCCATGTATCTCCAAGCGCGGCGCTTAAAGCCGGGTATTGGGTACCATTAAAAGTAGATCCGTCACATAATAACCATTTATCGTCTGGTACAGTTGTTTTACCTCCCCATGGTATTATAGTACCGACAGGCATAATTTCTGCAAATACTAAAGCCGTTGATTCACCAGGCACAGCCTCATCCCATGTTAAATTACCTGAACCGTCTGTCTTTAAAAATTTATCACCACCGTTTTGAGTAGTTGGCCAGTAGTATCTAATTGAACTAAGTTTTGTTATACCTGATTTAACTTCTAAGCACGAGGTCCCACCGCCACTAATATTAAGAATAGAATCGTTTCCACATACAGTTAAATCTTTAATTGTGAAATGGCAATTACTATTTAAAACGCGCTGATCAACAGTATTGCCCCCTAACAGTGGGTTATTAATAGTGCCGTTAGCTATCTGACTACATGTTATAGTTTTATTAGCAATCCGAGAGCAATCAATAGCCAGTGGCGCGATTTTTAAGTTAGTAACGGCACTATTAATAATATTATTCTCTTTTACAATATCTTTGGTTAGAAAATTTTCTAGTCTAACCTTTTTAGTTATACCTTCATCACCTGCATTCTCTCTATCATTAATAATAATATGATTTAAATCATTATTACATGTTACTTCGTTTAATTCTGAAATCTTTATATCGGTTGCCATAATATTATTTATTATAAAGCTCTAATTAATATTTCATTTGCGCCGTATACGACGTTATTAACGGTATAATTAGTCCTCACTCTATTAACAGCACTTAATCCTGTCGATCCCGCTGGGCCATGAATATTTGTGGTGTAAGAGTATGTTCTATCTTCTATACTGAAGGCTGTTATCTGATCTGCCAACGCCGGGTCTGTAGATGATACAGTAGTAGTATATGTGTAGGAGGTAGCTTCTGGTGGTAACTGATTACTTTGATAAAATAAAACAGCGCTAGATTCTTTTGTTATAGTACTAAACTCAGTCCCTACTAAATGGTTAAATGTGGCTGTAATACTATTTTGTAGGGTTTCAATATTCATACCGGCCGGTATAGTAGCGGAAAGAAGAATGTTATCTGTATCTTGCGCATATGAATATCTTAATGTTTCGTTATTATAATTAAATGCCATAGTATACCTTTTACCAGATTTACCTTGGATGGTAAAGCCGGCGCCCGAAAGTGCAGATAATGCGGCAGAATTAACATCTTCTAGCAGTGCAATTTTACTATTATACAAATAGCTCGCGTTTAGATCAATACCTGTCTCAGGGTCAGTATTAATGTAGATACCATCATCAAATAAAGTCGGAGCTGCTATTTCAGCAAAGCTACAAGGGTATACGATATTATCAGAGGATTCAATATTAAATATCGGGGTAGCAGAACCGGCTATCGTAAAGAGTTGACTGTTGACAATTTCTAGATTTTTTTCAATCATATTTTCAGCAGACTGCTTAATAATAATATTATGAACTGCGGAAAGAGGCGCTATACCATCATGAGACAGGTAATTAATAATTGCTCTTGCTGTTAGCTCTGAGGCAGTCATTGTTGTCTGGTAGTAAGTGTGTTCTAAAGCACTAATAGGCAGAGTCGTCGGCAGGTTGTTTGTAAATGTAGGCTCAATATTAACTATTTCAGAGCCATCTCCATAATCAAAAGTAAATCCATAAATTCCGACAGTACCAAGCGCAATATTATCTACAAGAAACTTAACATTAGTAGGTCCCTGTATGGCATGCATTTGGGTAAATGCAGCAGTTTGAACTGTTGGCTTGCTGTTAGCGAGGTTAACAGTTAATGTATGTCTAGAAGTTAAGTGTCCCATTTAATTGTGTTTGAGTTGGTGTCGAGGATAACGCTTGCGTCGTAAAATTACTAGTCAAGGTGCCTGATTTATAAAAATTGTGAGTAATATTATTATTTTCCGGGCAAACAATAAAATTTTTATGTATTGTTAATTTATTACCATTTATTTCAAAAACAAGGATATGATAATGATCAACATTGTTAAGATCCGCGTAATCAGTTAGTAAGAAAAATTTATTCTGCTTTTTGTTGTAAGACAATTTCATATCTCTAACTTGGACTATATTGGTACCGACATCAAAGGTAAAGTTATTAGCAAAATAACTTCGGTTAGTTGTATTTTCACCGATTATATTGACCTCTGTTTGTGCATCCAAATTGTATTTAAAAATAGAAAAATTAAACGTTCTATCATTTGTTGGGTACGTTGAAATTTCACTATCTGTTTTTACTGTAAAAATATTATTACCTAACCGAACCGGGTTACTAAAATTACTAATTGGCCGGTCATTTTGCGATACAGTAATCCCGGGTCTAATAGTCTTTACCCGAGATACAAAAATCTTAGAGGAAAATGTACTATCGTCATTATATATAATATTATCAATAATCAAATGAGTCGGTGTTCTTATAAAAAAGGTATTTCTAAAAATATCTATATCTAGTATAGATGTTGTCAGCTCGTTATAGACTTCCGAACTATATATATATTTTTGAAAAACACTACTTAGAGCAGTTTGTATAGTCTGGTAAGAGTCGCTTAATGTATTATATAGTAAAATATTTTTAACCTTACGCCTTTTAAAATCTATAGTTTCTCTTGTATCAGCTGATAGGGTAATATACTCTGTTGCACCTTTACCTAGCGGGGTGGCAACCGGTGTAAATCCTTGAATATTTCTATTAGCAATTGTAGTCGGATCTACAACAAAAAATACATTACCATATATATCCCCCACCTCTTTTAATATGTTTCCGGATAATTCTCCAGATTCTATACCGTAAAAAGGCTCTTCATTATTTTGTGTAAAGTTATCCTGTTCTAATGAAGAATAGCTATAAAAATTTTGTGTATCACTGTTACTTTTAACTAATGACTTACCGAAGCTAGAAGAATTATTTTTAAATTCTCTATTCTTTAGAACAAACATAAAAGGAGACTTTCGACTCGATCCGCCGACCCCGAGGATATTGCCATATCTTGTAGGATCGGGAAATATATAAACTGTATCTGCGCTTATAGTCCTCTTATCTAAGACTGGTTCAAAAGCTGCATCAATTTTTAACATACCGTGATTAGTAGGTCTAAAGAATAATCCAACTTCCCTTTCACTCTTAAAATCATTACCCGGTACTTGAATCGTAGCTGGGTTATTTATATTGAGCAGATTCCGGTGCGGGGCCTGGGCATCAAACATCTTCCCAGAAAGAATATCGCTTGTAGAGTTGCATGAAATGTAATACATATCAGTCCCCATAAATTTCTGAGCTAGCTCTGCTTGTAATACATATTTTAGGTTGGATGTACCGGTGTTATTGTAATCTCGGAAGTATGTATCTGGTAATGCTGAAATATCAGTATTATCGAAATCAATTAACAGGCCAGGTATATCTGCCAATACTATTCCCTGTGTGTTAATAATATCCCTTATAGCAGACTCAGTATCGTAGAAGAAAGCCCCGCTTATTGTATTTGTATTAGCGGAGAAATAATCAAACCTATCGCCTGATGTAGTTTCGTAAAACGTCGGGGCTTCATCCGGTGATAAATCATAATAGTCATTAAATGTATCATATTTATTTTCTACCTCAATCGACAGGCCATCAATAAAGGTACCAATATTTTCCGGTATCGTTAATTCTTGAGCTGCATCATCACCGCTATACAAATCTAAGAGCTCATGCTTAATAGCCTCTACCAGTCCATATGACGAGCCTTTTTTCTTGCTAAAATCAAGATCTCTAGATATTTCTTTTCTTTTTTTGCTAAAGTATAGCGAAATTTCTTTTATTTTACGTGCAAAAAATGGGATTGCGATAGAAAGCTGCTCTTCATTCTGTAGGTTTATGTTTTCTAAATATCGTTTTTCTTCAGCGGACGAATAAAGTAATTTTACTTCGCTTAAAAAAGCTACAAATTGAGTCTTTATATCTGCATTAATATCCGTTAGCCTGACATTTGTAATAGTTTGCCATTTCCTAAGATAAATATTATAGTTTTCTAACTCTTCTACTGATTTATCTAAATTTCCGGTATAGTTCAGAAATTCAATTAACGAAAAAGGTGCGCGTGCATCTAATTTTTCATCATCTCTTGTATTAGTTATACTACTGTATACTAAAATTTCTGATACGATTTCGGCCATATAAAATATTTAATCGACGTACTCGAGTCCTGAAATAAGGCCGCAGTTAGTATATAAATTATATTGTAGTAAATTATCAGCAATACCGTCTTTATCCATAACTTGATTGTACGATGTTACTGTCTGTAAGTAGGTACATTTTGAATTAGTATAGTCAATAAAGTCCTCCATAATAGTACCGTCAATAGTATTATCATAATCGTAGAATTCGTAGTAATCCAAAACATCGATACCTGTTATATTTTTAGGCATCACTAGGCCCCAGCCCCAAGTATCGTTATAGCTTGATAGAGCGTAAGAATTAATCCCTGTATAATCAATATTTATAGCACTTAAAATATTAGTATTAACTAGTGTATAATTTTCACTAAATTTTTCATAAGCAAGGATATACTTAGAAGCTTCGCCGGTATGTAGTATAGTTGTTTCGAGCGGTAGGTAGGTGCCTTTATTTTTACCAAAGACGGTTTTAGAAGTGAACCCTTTATCGTCAAAATTTAATTGAAACTGGTTCTCTTTAAGCATTTGCTTGGAAGGGCTAACTGATAGTATATCTACTAGTCTCGTTAAACTAGGCGGAAACTGTTGATTATAATCTTCAAAATCAATCTCCATGCTACTAAACATAGATATTAGAGCCTTTACATTACAATAATCAGGATCTGATGTGTTAGCAACAAAATTAGCTGATTTTTCGAATGTCTTAATACCAAGTGTCTCAGGAGAGCTATTGCTAGAGCCTACAGACTGACCTAAAAGCCCATTAAAGAAGGATGGCTTGTCGAGCAGAACTTCTTGATATATCAAATCCTTGTAGTTTTGTGTCTGGTTGTTATTTTCATTTTTCTTTCTAGCGTCAAAAACACCTGTATTTGGGTGAATATCGAAAGATTCAGAATACGCAGTTAGTACTTGGTTAAATGAACCGCTTTTAGATGTATATATTAACCGCAATCTACAATTATCAACGCCTTCGGATGCAACAACGTACCCTTTAACGTAACCACCACCTGTTGATGATATACTATCAACATTAGTAAATACTTGAGCTGATTCAATAACGGTACCTGTGCTTATCGTCGTAGATGGTAAATCCCCAGTACTTGTATTACTAAATATAAAAGCACTTGCACCGGTACCTGCCCAATTACTATCGCCAGGCAGTGTAGCTGCATCACTAGCTAATATATAATTTGTTGACCCATAGTAAAATACCCACCTATTAAGTGCAGGGATTTGTATAAAAAACTCAGACGACGGGTATAGCAAGCTTTCGTATCGATTATTAGTTGTGTTCAATACATATATTGTATTGAACTGATTGTTGCTTGCACCTGTTACGGTAAATTGTACACCAGTAGTTGTTTCGGTAGTTGTTTCACCGGTTACTAAGTTGATAGATAAATCATTTTCTCTTAATACCAATGACTCGTCATCTGTATTAAATAACCGTATAGTGTCATTGTTTTCAGTCGTAAGAAACTCTAACGTGCTTTCTATTAGCGGTTCCCGCTTAAATGGTGTTACTCCATCTTTAAACCGGGCAGTAAAAAAAATCTTTTGATTAGCAAAATTAATTTTCGGAATCCTAAACGTATCAATATGATTACCAAGGCCGTCTATACCGTTAGATGTAAAGTTAATAGTTGGGGTTATTACTGAAACGTTACGTGCACTTATAGTAAAATTTATAGTAGAGGGTACATTATTTATTATAGGAAAATTAGTATCGTTTTCGTATTTTATATAATGCGCTTCAGGGTCTTTAAATTGACTAGTATCGAATGACGCAAATAAAACTGTTCTATGACCAGGCATATGAATATTTATTGCCTGGCTTTAATCTTCGTAGTAATAAACCTCCGCAGAACCTGAGGTACCTATGAATACAGTACCTGGTCGGGGTTGACTATAAAATTCTAACCCATCTGACGGGCTTAAACGATTCCGTCGCGCATATATAAATGTATTATCCGTCTGCAAAGATGTAATTACCTCGAACCCGTCGGGGGTGGCGGTAAGAAATGCTGAAAAAGTATCTAAATGTACGTTTGGGTTGCTATTATATGCAGAGGCGGTTTGAAACTTGCTCCTATTACCCGAAACTGATAGGTTTATTGTATAACCACCATTGGCTGACACGCTACTATATGTTTGGAATGAATTATAACGAGTTACTGTTATAGGAGTTTGGATTACTGATGTATATGCTGAAGCATTACCCGTGCAAGTTAAAAATAACGAGTCTTCTATGGCATTAACAATACGAATAACCGGTTGGTGAGTAGATTTATAGAAATTACTAGCACTATCAACTGCAACTAATGTAAGTTTATAGTCTCCAGGTTGCGAGTAGAAGTGTTGAGCTGTTAAATCGTCACTAATCGTGCCATCTCCCAAGTCTATGAAATACCTATAATCATCTGCTATATCCGTTGTACATAAGCTCTGGCTAAACGTAAATTCTGGGAAGATGTATAGCTTATCAATAGGGCAAGCAAACGCTGATAGGACTTGAGGATCCTCTCCAAAGAAGTTTGAATTCTTTATAGTTAAAGGTACTACAATATCAGGAAGAGAATCGTAGCTCCGTTCAAAATTATACCCCGGGGATGCTGGTGAGTCTAATGGCATTATGTGTCAACTGTTTCGATTATTATTCTTTCAGATAAAGTAGTATTATATAAGAAGGGGTACTTGAAGTAAGGTAGTGTTATATTAGAAGAAGTAGATTCAATATCAACATCACTATATACCGAATTAAAGGAGTATATATTCAAAAATGGAACTTCTCTGATAACTTGGCCCGTTTTATTAACTCTCCGTGTGATTATACCTTGCACTCCAGGTATGTTCAAAATTTGAGCAGCAATATCGCTTAAATTGATTACTTGCCCTAATTTTGCCGTACCGGTTGCAAAAGTATTTTTAAATATATTGTTAACGTTTTCTTTTATTTTAGTCGCACTAAATCTCTCATTAATCTGACGGCGTATAACTAGAAACGAATCTGTAATATCATCTACCTTCGGCGCGCTACTAGTATCTTGTAATCCGACAGTTATAGCATTATAAATTGGATCCTGTGGAACGATTTCAATATTCGCCATCTTGGTATCAGCCATTGAATTTAATATTTCAGATTTTTGCGAACTAGTTAAAAAGAATGGGTTATTGCTACTATCAACTGTTCGTAACCGCGGTACCATAAACGCATGAATAGTATTAAGCTGTGATGTAGTTGCGAATTTAACCTGGTTAAAAAGGAATCGAGGGTCATCATTAGGTCTATCTAGACCTAAATCATAGTAATATTTTATAACATTATCAATGTATGATGAATTATTAACGGTTTTAGAGCTAGCTACAATATTAGAGTATGTCTTATTGATAAAAGTATCAATATCGTGGGTAGTTACTAGTCGGTGTTGAGCGAAAAACGTTTTTGGTGAATTTTGTTTAATCTGATCAACAGTTTCTATCTCAGCAGGCGCAGTTGAACCGTAATCATTTGTAAATGAAACATTAGTAGCTAAACTTGGGGTAAAAAATAGCGTATCTTTATCGTATATATATTTTGAGATACTTTCAAACTGGGTACTAGTAAAAATGTTAATATTATTACCATTTAATGTATTTGATGCGATTAATCCTTTTGACCCGTCACTTTTTAGATAGTATATATAGACACTATCACCTGCTGTTAGCTTTACCCCGTTAACATTATTGCCAAATTTTAGCTCATAAAATCCGTTCTCGTTTAACCTTTTTTCATACGCGTAAGTCGAGCTATCCTGGGTAAAAATAGAATCAACTTCAGTAAATTCGATAAATTTGTCGTCGTTAAATTTCTTAACAAACACATTAAGACTATCATGCTCTATATTAACAGCCTTCTTATTAACAGTATCTTTAACAATTAGCGAAATTGTCTCATAATCTTCGCCTATAGCTACCTGGGTAGGATGCTCAAAATACTTACCTTGATATAATAAGTTCTGCTCAGAGAGAGTTGTTAATATTTCGGTTAAACTATTAGTCTTGCTAAATGTAGTGTCTTTTATAAAGGAAAAATCTACCCCATTAATTGTAAAGTATGAAAATCTTTTTATAGTGTATATATTAATAGGTAGCAATTCCCCTGCAGTAGCGTTAAACGAAAGTACGGATGTCTTATAACCTGTCGGGTTATACCCTATAAGTTTTGTAACTCTATTAATATTTTCGAAAAGAGTAGCTTCATCAAATAAGGCTTCAGAAGCTGTTTGATTTAAATAGAAGATCGATAAATGATACGAAAAGGCAATTATATCAATAATAGAAGAAATATTACTACCTTCAAAGTCCTGGTCGGTGAAGACCCCACCTTGCGTTAGTCTCTGTTTTATTAGTTTCTTTAAGGTCAGTGCATCAAAAGTTGCGTATGCGTCTCTTGGTAATGTAAAATCAGTATCAGCGAAAGCCATATTAATATTTATACATAAAATCCTGAGCTGCTAAGTCTACCTTTAAGATTTAGCTCTCTATTATTAAACCGTGGAATTGTATAACTAAAATCACATATATACTCTTGCTGTTCAATAACCGGTGTAATAATCAGTCCTAAGATCTTTATACGAGGTTCGAACTTTTCCATATTTGAAAGAATTGTCCCACCTATAACAGTAGCGCGTTCCTCCGTTACAGGTAGAAATAGTAGGTCGCCAAAGCTTATACCAAATAATGGATTTAGTATTTTTTCACCTGGCGAGGTTGTTAGTAGACTTATAAACGCATTGCTAATAGCATCTAAATTATCATCTGATGTAATGTCATTAACCTGGTAATCTTTCTCTAATTCATTACGCAGCGGAAATCTTTGCTTAATATCTAAATGCAAATCTTTATAGACAGCATTTTCATTATCATCTAAAATCTGACTCTGTTTTAAAATATCTAAGTTTATTGTTGCCATTATAATAATATTTAAGCTATAGAATAATGTACTGAGATTAATAAATAATAATATGGCAGACAAATTTTTAAGATTAATCGAGCAAATTACCGATAAGATTAATAGCGGACTACAACCTGGTGGGTTAGTAAAGCTATCAAGCGACTATAAATCAAAAGAAGGTTATAAGAACCAAAACGAAACGCATCAGAAGCATATTGATGATTATTTCAGCTCTGAAGGTAACTATATTATAACCAACGTTCAAACTGAATACCCCTCCAGGCAGCCTGGTAATGATGATAATAGAGGTAACTTCTTTTACGTTACAGTTGCTAAAGAATTAGCAAACGGTTTGCATGATGAAGCTGGTCAAGTGACACTTGCTAGTGATATGCTCGAGCCAATCGATTTAGGCATTAACAGACACCCGGTCGATCCTGATACTGTTTACGATAATAAAGTACAGATTGATCCAAAAGAAGTTGGTGAAGAAGATGAGATTGAAATAACAAGAATGACTCAACAAGGTGATAGCTTAAAGAAATCCGAACTTTCAAATCCAACTAAAAATACCGCGATTCCATC
>TARA_R110001592_G_scaffold105986_4_pt1 | contig 10030 bp, 7 predicted proteins | sample TARA_R110001592 | Tara Oceans TARA_R110001592 (sample SAMEA4398387) | marine metagenome | biome: Polar Biome; feature: [SRF] surface water layer (ENVO:00010504); material: water (ENVO:00002006), including particulate matter (ENVO:01000060) such as... | depth 5 m | reverse complement strand
ATTATCTGTGTAATAGGGATCACTCTTTTTTTCAGCACTTGGCGCTTGAAACTTTGGTAAAATAGCGAGAACAGGTGCTTCGGTAAAGCTATCAAGTTTTCGACGTGAATTTAACGTATCCATTTATATCTCACGCATAATGATAATTATGGCAATAATCGCAAACGATAACATAAAACTCATAATCACTATGAGGGCTTTTTTCGGGGCGAATCTATCCGTGGGTATAATCGCTTTATCAATAAAACGCACGTAAAAGTTTGCTTTATAATTACCCATAGCGTCAGTCTCTTTTAAACGGACTAAATAGTTATTATAAAGTTCTTTATTGGTATCAACTTCGCGCTGCAATTGTGAAAATTTATTTTGTAAACGGCTCAAGCGTAAGTAATCTACTTTCGCAATTGCCAAACGATTATTCGTTGCTTTAACTTTTTCAGAAGAGTTTAGGTAATCTTTTTCAATAGATATTACAATTTCATCAACGAGCTGTACGATGCCTTTTTGTAATGACTCTAGCTCTGCTTGCACCGCTATACGTTTGGGGTGCTTGGGCCCGTAACGCTTGGAAAGCTCAAATATCTTACGTGCTGCTTTTTCATCGGCACGCCTTAATTGTACAAGATCACTTTGCTGACTGATTTCCTGAAGTTCCAGAAGTTGCGCGGTATTTTTTCGACGCTTTTGCATACTTTGGTAAGTTACTTCTAAATCATCTTTGATTTTTTCAGCTCGTATTGCTGAAGAAGTTAACTCGGTTAACTCAGAGCTAACTAAGCCAGCAATCCCTAAAATATCAACAATACCTTCCGCTTCACGGTATTCTTGTAGTGCTTGCTCTGATGTTTCAAGCTTTTTCTCTAACTCTTCAAGTTGGTCAACAAGCCACTGCGACGTTGACTCCTTTGACGCGCTATGGATTTCATCTTGGTATTGAAGATAAGTGAGACCGATTTGATTAGCGACTTTTTGTGCTAATTGAGGTGAGTGAGCAGCAAAACTTATTTTAACAAGTTCGGTGCTCGCTATCGGAGCGATAGTTAAACGACTTTCAAAGATTGAGATTAAGCTACTGACCGTTGGTCTACTAGTCCGCTTTCCTATGTCAGCGAAGAAGCTTATTTTATCATTGTATTTACCACTATTAAATTCCTGATGTTCAACCAAATTTAAACTAATAATAACGCGCTCAGCAAATTTTCGAGACTTTAATAATTCGTACTGGGTTTTAACTTGCTCTTTACTGGCGCTAGATTCATTAAAGGCGTCATTAATCGATAAAGTATTAGCGGGTTTATTACTACCTATTTGTAAAATAGCCGTGGCTTTAAAGGAAGGCTTGAGCAACGAAACATAAAAAGAAACCATCAGTGAAACGAGTAAAGTAAAGAAAACAATCTGCCAACGTCGAGACCAAAGCGGTCTTAAGACCTCTTTTAAATCTATCTCTTGGTTTGGGGCATTAAAATTTACGCTTTGATTATCGTTTAACATTACTGCTCATTATTATTTGCAAAACCACATATAAATACGGCTAATAAAATCTGTCGAAAATCCTTTTTTCAGTTTTTATAATTATTTTTATTTTTATTTTAGAAAAAACTTTGTTCTATTTTTATAATATCATCCGGGTGGATCTCAGTAGCAATATTCCCCTCTAACGTCACTTTAACACCTTTGACTAGTCGTGTGATTTTCCAATCAGAAGTCGACGCTCTATTAGATAATCCTCCAGCGATTGCGATGGCTTTATCTAAGGTCAAATAATCTTGATAAGGGTAACCTCCTGGTCGTGTAACTTGTCCGTGGATAAAAAACGGCCGATAAATAGACACAGAAACAGAGACTTGTGGGTCAACAATATAATCTCCTAGTAAGCCTTTTCTTATCGTGGTTTCAAGTTTCTTAGTTGATAAACCTATTACCTGTATATCAGCTAAAAACGGAAAAGATATAAAACCCGATTTATCAATTTTCACATCAGTTGTTAAATCGTCTTCACCGTAAACAACAATATGTATTTTATCGCCAGGGCCCAGTAAATAATCACTTGCCTCACAAAAAAAGCTGCAGAACACTAAAATTAGTGACAAAACATAGTAACGCATATTTTTTATCCAATACTAAATATTAACATTAAAGCCTAACGATAAGCTATTGCCCTGGTTGTTTAGCCTATCATCACTTGCTGTTAGTTCTTTAAAAGTAAAACCTGCAAATACAGTCAGCCAATCATTACGTTGATAATTCAACCTAACCTCTGAGTATAAATAATCTTCATTAATCGTTTGCTCAAGGTAAACGACCTTTTCTTGTCTATACCCAACAACCGCAGATGTCTGAAAATAATCAGTCAGTTGATGAGTAAGTTGTAAATTAGTACTGTCAACAACTCGATAGCTATCGACAATTCTGTTGGTTGTTTCATAATTTCGTTGGGTGTTTATATTCATTTGCATAAAATTCGTTGGCTGCCAATTAATATCAACTCGCCATTTAAAGCGAGTATCGCTGGCAAATAATGTTTCTTCAAAAGTTAATCTTTGATAACCAATTAATGCTTGCAGTTGAGTTATAGCCGTCGACTGCCACTTCATACCGACTAATACCGCATATATGTCTTTATTTAACGGGCTATTATTTTGAAAATTTGATTGGGTATAAGCTAAATCTGCAGCGAAATATGTCTTTCCTGACAGTAGATAATCAAAACTAGCCGCAACACTTTGATCAACACGGTCAAGTGCCTTATTTTCGGCTCGTCTTGTTTTATAGCGAAAGTCTTCTTGACCGATTGAAAGTTTTAATTTCGCCACTGAATCAATTTGGCCATATAAGTAGCCTATATTAGCGGCAAGCGATTTTTTATCATCTCCGCTTGTTATTGATTCTGCATTGCCTAAAGATAGGCCAGTACCGCGATATTCATAACTTTCCTGTAACTTAATATCTGCAAACAGTGTTTTGTTATGATCAAGCTTAAAGAAATAGCTTGGCTTAAATAATAAATTATTATGATCGTCTTCACTAAAGTGACTAAATTGGTAATGACTGACCTTTGTCGCTAATTGTATTAAATGTCGTGATAACTGTGTTTGAATAAAGACGGACGGTTCAATTTTTATGTAGCCGGTACTTTCTTCATCACTTCCTTGATTAAGAAAGTTACTTATTTGACCATATTCAGATAACAGCGTTGCTGTAAATTGATCACCACTTTCTAGCGCGAAGTCAGTTTCTGCTTTGAGTGCAAAAGAAGTCAGCAAAGTCATTGCAAAAGCAATGAGAAGAATGACTAAAAGTCTAAATATGACCATTGAAAAGTATAAACCTTGAAAACAAATAATGAGCGCGGCACACAATATGCCCTAAAAGTAACGAATATGAAACATTACTGTTACATAAGTGCACGATTATTGTATATAAATGCTTTTATATTTACTTTGTTGCATAAATAAACAAACTCAAATATTTAAAGCCCACCTTAAAAACAAAAAAGCCGCTTTTAAAAGCGGCATTTATTTTCATAAATAAACGTTGAATTGATAACAGCGAGAGCTATTCACTAAATATGTTTGATGTATACCTTAGATTTTCGTTGGAAGTTATACAGCTGTTTTTTACCTTCAGGTAAATCTTCCATTGAACTCTCGATAAAACCTTGTTCTCTAAACCAATGACCACTGACCGTTGTTAAGACAAATAATGAGGTTAAGTGTTGATCAAAAGCCTTTACTTCTAAGGCATTCATTAAGCGCTCACCTCGATTTCCATTGCGATAATCAGGATGAATCGCCACACAGGCTATTTCTCCGGAACTTGCTTCGGGATAAGGATACAAAGCAGCACAAGCAATAATAACATCTTCCTTTTTAAGTACCGTAAAGCGATCAATTTCAACTTCAAGTAGTTCTCTTGAGCGCTTCACCAGAATACCTTCCTCTTCTAAGGGGGCAATCAGTTCTAAAATGCCACCGACATCATCGATGCTAGCGGTACAAACTTCTTCTTTATGATCTTTAGCAATTAAAGTACCGGCACCATCGCGGGTAAATAACTCTTGTAGTAAAGCACTATCACTTTGGTAGCTCACGCAGTGACAACGCTCTATACCATTTTCTCCACTCTCGATTATCGCTCTTAATAATAATTGGCGAACATGACAATCTTTATCATCCAATAACGTTTTTACTCGCCGTACACTACAGCTACGAATAAGCTCACCCGATTCATCAATTAAACCATCCTCTTGAGTAAAGGTAATTAATTTATCCGCTTTAAGGGCGAGTGCTGTTTTAGTCGCGACATCTTCAAGTGCTAAGTTAAACACTTCACCGGTAGAAGAGTAGCCAATCGGCGATAATACCACTATCGAGCCATAATCAAGCTGGGTATGAATACCGACCGCATCGATTCGTCTTACGCTACCGGTATATTTATAATCGACGCCATCACGGACCCCTATCGGTTTAGCAATGACAAAATTCCCGGTGCTAACACGAATTCGCGAACCATGCATAGGCGAGTTAACTAAGCCCATAGTGAGTAAAGCTTCGATATGTAAGCGCAATGAACCCGTCGCATCTTTTACTGCAACCAAAGTTTCAGCGTCGGTTACTCTAATATTATTTTCAATATGGCGAGTAATGTTACGCTGATCCATACGCTCTTCTATCTGTGGCCTAGCGCCATGAACTAAGACTAACTTAACACCCAAGCTACGCAACAAAGCAATATCATGAATAATATTGGCAAAATTTGGGTGAAGCACGGCTTCGCCACCAAACATAAGCACCACTGTTTTTCCACGGTGCGCATTAATATAGGGCGCAGCATTTCTAAACCATTTAACATAATTTTGTTCGTTATTATTGATGCTATCCATTTTCTAAGTTGTAACTACCTATTTGTTTATCCCAAACGCTAGCGTTTAGGATCTTAGCTAAAGTAAATACCTTGCCTAAATCAGTTAAAATGACGACTGAAATTATGCCTGTTGAGGCTGACTAAGTATGTATTCCATGGCGACTTCATCAGCAGGGTCTTTATGTGGGCTGGGTTCGCTATCTTCAATAATATTATCGGCTAGTGAACTTTTATCAATTAAGTTAAAACCAAGCTGCTGAAAATATTTTGGAATATAAGTTAAAACAATAATTTGCTCTAATTCCATTTGATAGGCAAACTCTAACAAATACTGAATAAGTGCTTTGCCTTGACCTTGCTGTTGGGCGTCATCTTGTAAAACAACTGAGCGTATTTCAGCTAAACCTGTTTGATAGATATAAAGTGATGCGCTGCCAACAACCTTACCGTCAAGCTCGGCAACAACAAAATTCTGAATATCATGAATAATATTGTCACGTGACCGTGGCAGTATTTCCCCTTTATCGGCCCAAAAGTTGGTCAGTTGATAAATACTGTCAACATCAGACATTCTCGCTCGACGAACAGACATAGCGGCAGCACGTTGCGCATTTAAACGCTGTTTTACTTGCTTTAATGCCCTTTGAATTCTTTGTTTGCCTGGCGCACCAACAACTTGCTCATTTAAGATAGCTTCATTGCCAGACTGAGTAGTCGCCAGTGCTTTTTCAACTTGTGAACGAGAAGTACCGCCGAGTGCTTCACGCTTATTAAGTGTCGATTCAATAGAAAGGTGCTGATAAACATCTTGCTCAATTCTATCGCTGAATTCTTGTAGTTGGCTTATCGTTAAATCTTCTAAAGGTACACCTTTGTCAATAGCAGCTAATACGACTTCACCAACAATATGATGTGCTTCACGAAACGGAATATCTTTACCGACTAAATAGTCAGCAAGTTCAGTGGCATTCGCATAGCCTTGTTGGGCCGCGGCTAATGTCCGTGAGCGATTTACTTTCAGACCATCAGCAACGAGTACTGCCATTTCCATACATTCTTGCCACGTATCAAGCGCATCAAATAAACCTTCTTTGTCTTCTTGCATATCTTTATTGTAAGCAAGTGCCAACGCTTTCATTGTGGTTAACATCCCCGTTAAGGCGCCAAAAACACGACCTGACTTACCGCGGATTAATTCACAGGCATCAGGGTTTTTCTTTTGTGGCATTAATGATGAACCAGAACTGACCAAATCACTCATTTCAACAAAGCCAGCTTCACCTGAATTGTAGAAAATTAAATCTTCGGCGAAACGTGATAAATGCATCATTGAAATACTGGCTGAAGCCAACAATTCAATGACATGATCGCGGTCAGAAACAGCATCAAGACTGTTCATGGTGGCTGTTCTGAAACCTAAGCGACTTGCCAGTGCATTTCTATCAATAGGATAAGCGGTACCGGCTAAAGCGCCTGAGCCCAGTGGCGAAACATCTAAACGATAAAGCGCATCTTTTAAACGGCCAATATCACGGTTAAACATTTCTACATACGCTAAACACCAATGGCCAAAAGTTATTGGTTGCGCTCTTTGTAAATGGGTATAGCCTGGTAGTACCGTATCTTTTTCACGTTCTGCTAAATTCATCATCGCTTGTTGTAAATTGACAAGAGCAAACAGTAAATCGCCGCCCTTTTCTTTACACCATAGCTTTAAATCAGTCGCCACTTGGTCATTACGGCTGCGCCCTGTATGAAGTTTCTTACCTAAGTCACCCGTTTTTTCAATTAGCTGGATCTCTACCCAACTATGAATATCTTCCGCATCAGACAGCAATATTTGTTGCGGATTTTCTTCTACCGACGCTTTTAATTCTTGCAATGCTGCCGTTAAGCGAACCAGTTCATCTTCATTTATAACGCCTACTTCATGAATAGCTTGCGCCCAGGCTATTGAACCAACAATGTCTTGCACTGCCATGCGGTAATCTACCGGCAATGAGTCATTGAACTTCTTAAATTGTAAACTCGCCTTTTCTTTAAAACGTCCACCCCATAAAGCCATGACTATTTTTCCTTATGCTTTAGCACAGTATCTTTTTGAGAAAGTGCGGTGATCCTACTCGATAAGCTAAATAAACGAATAAATCCTTCGGCGTGTTTTTGGTCATAAACATCGTCAGCACCAAAAGTAGCAAATGCTTCAGAATACAAACTATTTGGCGAACGACGTTGTATGACTTGCGCCATGCCTTTATACAATTTAACAACAACATCACCCGTTAGTTTTTCGGCAAATGAGGCAGCAGAAGCCAATTGAGCCTTAGCAAGCGGGGTAAACCAGCGACCATCATAAATAACATGTGAAAATTCAAGGCCAATAGATTCGCGATATTTAAGTGACTCTTTGTCGAGAATAAGTGACTCTAAACCTTTATAAGCCGCCATCAAAATAGTACCGCCTGGCGTTTCATAACAACCACGAGACTTCATACCAACCAAGCGGTTTTCGACAATATCGATTCTACCAACACCGTGGGCAGCTCCTTTAGCATTTAAGTACATTAACGCTTGATAAGCACCGGCACTGTTTTCCTGGCCATTACCAGAGAAGTCTATACCATCAATAGCAACAAGCTCACCGTCAGCAAAACTTAATTGTACTTTTTCAGGCTCATCAGGCGCATCCATAGGATCAACTGTCATGGTCCATACTTCTTTTGATGGCTCACACCAAGGGTCTTCTAACTCACCACCTTCATGAGAAATATGCCAAGCATTAGCATCACGACTGTAGATTTTAGTTAATGAAGCCGCACAAGGAATGTTACGTTCGGCAAGATAATCTAGTAAGTCTTCACGCGAAACCATGTCCCACTCACGCCATGGGGCGATAACAGTAAGCTCTGGCGCTAGTGCAGCAAAACAAGACTCAAAACGAACTTGGTCGTTGCCTTTACCCGTACAACCATGACACACGGCATCAGCACCCACTTTAAGAGCGATTTCTATGTGCGCTTTAGCAATAATAGGTCGTGCCATTGACGTACCTAATAAATATTGACCTTCGTATACCGCACCGGTTTTTAAAATGGGGTACACATACTCTTTTATGTATTCTTCTTTAAGATCAACCACGTAACATTCAGATGCCCCTGAAGCAATCGCTTTCTCTTTAACACCTTCAAGCTCTTCATCACCTTGGCCAACATCAGCACAAAACGCGATAACCTCACAGCCTTGATAATTTTCTTTTAACCATGGAATAATCGCTGAGGTATCTAATCCACCAGAATATGCTAATACTACTTTTTTGATTTGTTTTTTTGCTAAAGCCATTGTCTTATTCCTAACTAATCTTGATAAATTGTCATGCTGAATATAAATCAGCTGCTGACCTAATAATTTCTACACTATTATTTAGCTAATAGCGTAACGAGTACCGCATTTTGCGCCCACATTCTATTTTCTGCTGCTTGGAAAACTACCGACATTTCACTGTCAAAAAGTGCGGTTGTTATTTCTTCCTCTAAGTGCGCTGGTTGGCAATGCATCACAATACTGGCGCCACTGCCTTTCATCATTTGATGGTTCACTTGATAGGGTGCAAACTTCTCTAGAAGTGCAGCTTTTTTACTGGCATCTTCAAAGCCCATTGATACCCATGTATCGGTATAAATAGCATCTTGCGGCCCTAAAGCCTCAACATCTGATGTAAGTACCAACTTACTCCCTGACTTATCTGCAAAAGCTTTCGCTTTACTAAATAATTGTGCTTCTGGTTCATGCCCCGCTGGGCAAACCAAGGTAAAATCGACCCCTAGTATTGCAGCCATAAACATCAACGAATTGGACACATTGTTACCATCACCAATATAAGCAAGTTTAACCTTTGTTAAATCTATACCTTTACCTAAAACAAAATATTCTTGCAAAGTGACAAAGTCAGCTAGTGCTTGGCACGGATGATATATATCACACAGTGCATTAATCACTGGAATAGTTGCGTGCTCAGCTAAACCTTCGATGGCGCTGTTTTCAAAAACACGTGCAACGATAGCGTCAGCATAGCAAGAAAGATTTTTAGCGTAATCACTAACTCGTTCTCGCTCACCTAGTTTGCCATTTTGTTGGCCTAAATATAGCGCATGGCCGCCTAATTTGTTAATACCCATATCAAAACTAACGTGTGTTCTTAATGAAGGTTTTTCAAAGAGCATCACTACAGATTTACCCGCTAAAGCTTTACTATAGTCGCTAGGATGGTTTTTAATCTTTATTGCTAAAGCAATCAGATCAATTATTTGTGTTTTAGTCAGTTGATCATCTGCTAAAAAGTTTTCTAATCTTGTGTGTGTCGGTGACATGATAAGTCCTATCCGAAAAATCGTTAAATTAAGTGTGACTTAACTGTGGTTAATGTGGCTGAATGCGTGTGCCAATGGCATCACCCTTTATTAGATTGATGATTTGCTCAGGCGACTGCCAACTGGCAACCGCGATACTTCGTCGCAATTGGCTTGCTGCATGCAAAGCGGCATTAACTTTGGCGGTCATCCCACCAGCAATAACACCTTGCTCTATTAAGGAATTTGCCTGAGTTTTACTCAGTGAAGCAATATATTCGCCACGCGCATCTTTTACACCATTAACATCGGTTAGCAGTAGCAATTCGGCATTTAGTAACTGACAAATTGCGACAGCTGCATCATCCGCATTAACATTCACTAACTCACCATTGGCTAATGAACCAATAGAAGAGATAACCGGCAAAAAGTTTGCACTTAAAAGTGTATCGAGTAACTTACTATTATTTGCACTAGGCTCACCCACCATACCCAGGCCTTTATCGCTTAACTGACACGAAACCATATCACCATCGACCAGTGACAATCCAACGGCTTGCATGTGTAAACTTGCTGCAGTGGCAACAATCGCTTTATTAACACTACCTGCTAATGCACCCGCAATAAGGGGCATTTGCTCTTGAGGTGTAACACGTAAACCCTGTTTTTTTTCTGAAGTAAAACCAGCTTGACTGAGTATTTCATCAACAACACAGCCGCCGCCATGCACTAGCACCACGGCTTGATTTTTTAATGTTGCGATAATTTTTAATAAATCAGCTAAAGCATCTTTTTTTTCAAGAATAGCGCCACCGATT
>TARA_R110001592_G_scaffold227939_3_pt1 | contig 10031 bp, 16 predicted proteins | sample TARA_R110001592 | Tara Oceans TARA_R110001592 (sample SAMEA4398387) | marine metagenome | biome: Polar Biome; feature: [SRF] surface water layer (ENVO:00010504); material: water (ENVO:00002006), including particulate matter (ENVO:01000060) such as... | depth 5 m | reverse complement strand
TCGAGGAACTAAAAAAACATCTACATTTTGGTTCATTTCTAATACTGGAGATAGATTCTTTAATGTAAATAATGTTGGGAGTTCATCTGCATCAATTTGATATACATAATCCCCATTACATAAACTAGTAAGGTGGTTTTTCATATCAGCAAAATGTCCATTAAATTTATAAGGATACCAAGAAAAATTAGAATATGTACTTACTGATTTAGCTCTTAAATAATCTTCTACGGATTTAGTACCGTTTTCAGAATCATATAATACTACAATTTCATCTTCTTCCCTTTTATTATTAATTAAAAATGGAATTAGTCTTTGAATTTCTTGAGATTCATTACATACAGTGATTGCATAACTTATTTTCATATATGGAATATACGAAGAATATTTTAATCTTCCACTGGTTCTTTAAACATTCCTATAGAATCTAGAGCTTCTATAAAGTCTCTTTCATCAAATTCTTTAATAGTGTCCATATCCATCCTCCATTTATAATATTCTCCTTTTTTCTTTGGGTTTGGGTATTTTTCTTTTTCTTCTTCTTTGACTGGGACTGCTTGTACAGCAGCCCATTTCCAATTCTCTCCACTAGAACCATTAGCAAATACCATTCCCTTTTCTGGTAGGTTAATAGTTGTAGGCATCCAAATTATTCCATCTTCATCTTCTCCCATTAATTCTCTATATAAATTAGGAAGCCTTTCTATTTGTTCTTCAAAAAATTCTTCACCTTTTTTCATTAATGAATTTGTTTGAAAACCACAACCATAACAGAAATAATTTTTAATTTCTTCGTTTACCTCAGTTACATAACATGCATCTGATTTACACCTTTTACATTCTACTAAACTATCTGCGTTCATTATTTAATTTTTTTTAAGTTAGGTAATTTTAATTCGGGAAGGTTCTTCTTAGGAAGGTTTAATTTTGGTAAGTTTAATTTAACTTGGCTAGATAACTTAGGAACATTTCTATTTAATGTGTCTTTTAATTGATCTACCATCTTTTCAAATGAAAAATTAGTCCTACTGTAATATCCTTGTCTATTTGCTAAGTTTTTATATTTTTTATAATCTTTAAATACATCACCTAAAAAGAATCCTACATTCCCTAAATCAGGTCTAAACCATTTCGATCCATCTACAATCCATTCATTTTTAGCTGATTGGTGTACATCTTCTAATGTCCCCCCACATAATGCTGTAAAATCTGATTGTAAAAAATCAATTTGACCTGACCAATTAGTACTAATAATAGGTTTATTTATTAAACTAAATTCTAATAATGGTCTTCCAAATCCTTCCCCTTTAGTTAAATTAATCATCGCTTTAACTTTAGGATGATTATATAACTCACTCATTTCTTCATTAGTAAATTCACCATGAAGTAAATAAATATTAGGTAACTTAGTGCTAGGAACTGATTTTTTGATTTCATGAATTTTCTTTAAAATTTCTCTCCTATCCATATAAGAAGATCCTGACCCGCTACATTTCATAATAAGTGCAGGGACTTTATTTTTATTTTTAAAGTTTTCTAGAAATGATTTGACCATTAAGCCAACATTTTTTCTATCTTCACCCATTACACCTTGCATCCAATGTCCTACAAATAAATAAGCAAAACTTTCAGGTATTGATTTTAAATCATCATAAAGATCATCACTTTTAAACACATTATTAGGTTTATATAATTCTAAATCTACACCTTCAATTAATACTTCAATTGGTTTTATTAATTCTAAAGGATGTTCTTGACCAGTTTGTGGATTCTTACCTGTAAATTTAGCTTCTTTAAATACATTTTTTGAATGTTCAGAAGAAACTAGATTTAAATCCATTTTATTTAATCCCTCTAACCATTTTGGATTGGGTACTGTTGTTTCAATTCCTGCTGTGAGTCCAATATTATATTTTCCAATTGGTTGAAATTCACTTGGAATAGTATGTTGACACCAAATATCGGGTTGTATTGGGATATTATTATTTAAAATAATGTGTTGGTTTAAAAATTCCCATTCAGGATTATCTTCAATAAAACCCCAAGGACAATTCCCCCACATTTGGGGTAAAATTTTAACTTCGTATTTATCTAATTCTATTACAGCTTTAGCAAAATCTCTTGCTCTGGCTCCATACCCACTGTAAGTATCAATTGGGCAACTTATGTAAAATGTATTTTTCATTAATAAACTAAATTATGGTTTGATGTTCTTGTCTTATATTCACTACTATTTAAAAATTCGTATCTTTCTCTAGGTTCCCAAGTATTAAATAACTTTTCAGTGTACTCAATAAACCTTCTTCCTTGATGTTTAGATGTAAATCCTGCTTCTTCAGATATAGCCCATTCTCTTCCTTTATCTCCTCTTGACTTTCTTTCTGATGGAGATAAATCATAAATTTCTTTCATCCTTTCAGCAGCATCTTCGGGTTTGCATCGATCATCCCAAATATATGGCGTTATAGGCGAACCTTGAAGCGATCTACACGCGGGAAAAACAGGAAACGCCCACTCACCATGGGTTTCATATTTACGCGTGTTATTCGAAGGTACTTGAGGAGAAGGTGTAAACCATTTTCCGTTTTCATCAATAAATCTCATTTGATCTTGCATTCCTCCTGTAACATTAGCTATAATTGGGGTTCCTGATAATAAACTTTCAGTTAATGCTAATCCCCACCCCTCATTAGAAGTTAATAAAACAGTAGCATCTGCTATATTATACAAAGATGCCATCTGTTCACTATTTAAATGTGCATCGATAAAGAAAACATGGTCTGTCCAACTATCACCAAATAGATATTCACATACCGCTATTAAATCAGTTCCATTATTATCTATTGGTTGAGTTTTCATCATAAGACAACATTTATCTGCTTCTTCTTTAGGTAATGAGTCTAAAAACATTTTAAAAGCCCATATAGTATCAGATATTTGTTTTCTTCTAATGTTTCTAGAATTAAATAAAACTTTAAAATCAAATTCTTTTCCCCTAAAAATGTTTTTTTCCATTTCTTGGATTATTTTTTCTTTCTTATCTCTAGGTTTAAATATATTATCATTTAACCCATGAGGAAGGTATTCTATAACCCTATCTTTAGCTTTATCCCCTAAAACAATTTTATTAATATTTACTGTTTGTTTTGAAATGCCGTACAATGCATCACAAGATTCATAAAATTCTTCATTGTATTGAGGGGCAGGATAATCATCCCAAATGTTGAGGTATATAATTGGTATTTCTTTTCTAATTTCATTTTCAATTTGAAATACAAACTGGAAATATCTAGGGTCAGTAATTAATAATAAAGCATCTGGTTTTTCTTTTTTTATTATATCTCTTAAAATTCTACTATCACCATACCCATCTTGAGGAAATAAAACAACCGAAGCATCTTCCAAACCATGTTCTTTCTCCATCGTAGCGGATAAGTCAATAATTTTACCTTTATCTGGATGTTTAACTGCTCCAGCTAACTGTATCCAATTATAATGGTGAGCACTTTCTAAAATTATTTCTCTTCCTATTTGAGCTATACCTGAGTGGACTCTAATATCATCACATAACAAAAGGATTTTTTTCCTTTTATCTTTTTTAATGTAACCTTCTTTTGACATATATTATTTATTTTTCTGTTAATTCTAAATTCGTATGGTTGCTTATTTGTTTTCTAAAATCTTCATCTGTAAGATACAGATAAATTGCACGATCTGATAATTTTTGGAATGAAAATTTCCTTCTTACACATTGGATTTTAAATTCTTCAAATAAATCACTTTTTACTTTTACACTTGTTAGTGTCATATCTTTATTAGCCATTTTATTATATTTTTATATTTGTAAATACGTATTATAAAGTTCTATTCTTTGTACCAGGACATAAATCTGTTCTTTCATAAGGGCAAAACCTACAATTATTTGGATTAGCCAAACTAGGTTTATGAGGTTTTTGATTATATTCATTTCCAATAAATGCATCCTTTATAAAATCATTTAAAACCTTAGTAGCTCTACTAATTGTTGTTTTACCATTAGCAGGGGTAAACTTTTGTATTCTTTTTTGTGGAAAATCTCCATCTTCATAAACTTTTCTTCTAACTATAAAGAACTCAATATCAATATTATTTTCTGGGATTCCAAATTGTTCTGCAAAGAACTTTTTATATAGTACTAACTGGTAATGTTTAATAGCATTTTTATTAGATAGAGCCCATTTACCCCACCCATTAGTGGAGGTTTTTATATCATATATTGTAAATTTATTTAATGTTTCATTATACATTACAACATCAAGATACCCTTGGAATTTTATTTTAGAAAACATTCTATTAGGCTTTACTATAATAGGAATTTCACAACCTACTAAAAATGTTCCCTTTTTACTAAAGGTTTTTCCTTTATGTTTTTTAAAATAATTAATAATATTTTCTCCATCTTGATAAAATTCTTGTAACTCACCATCTTTGAAAAAATGTATGCTTTTATTTTTTTCGTAATCAGATAAATAATGTTCTTTTAATTTAGATTTAAAAAATGTTAATATATCTTCTCTATCAGCAGCTGCTGCACTTTCTTTATACATTACAGTTAAATAATGCTGGAGGGCATCATGAAGTGCTTTTCCAAATACAGCATGCATACTTGGAGTGTAAATTTTATGTCCATCTCTATACTGTAATGCCCATCTATGAGCACAACCGTCATACATAGAAAGTTGTGAGAATGAAATATTTTTTTCCATAGCATAGTTAATTGCCTTAGGGACATAATTTTGTATTTCTTTTACTATTTTAGGTATTTTTCTCATTTTTCAATGCTAACTTCTTCTAAATATTCAATTTTAGCCTCATTTTCTTCTTTAATTAATTGACAAGAAACACAACACATACCTGCACTAGCCATTTGAACTGGGGAAAACCATGACATTAATCCTGCCATAAATAAACCTACTATTTTTATTATTTTTTTCATTTATTTTTTCCATTTTCCTCTCATTACTAGCTGGGCTATAATACCGTAATTAGAGATGTCAATAAAACTGTCTATCATGGGTTCATCGTTAACATAAAATTTGCCTTTACGTTTTAACATATTTTTTAGGCGGTTTATCTTGTCGTTACAACGAAGCCAAATCCCTGTTAATGAAAGTTGTACATCTTCTTCTTCTTCTAGTGTAGACCCTAAAGTAATATTGCCTAATCCATAGTCCATCATCTTACCAGAAAATAATTCATACTGTTCTTGTTGGATTTTTTTAAATTCTTGTGCTAGTTTAGGATATTCTTCTTCAAAAATATGTAGTACTTCAAAATCATGTCCTACACAAGGAGATATTGGTTTTTTCATTTTATATAATTTCTTTTGTTGTAAAATATTTTTCTATGGCATATAATCTATCATCAGCTTCTGCTAATAAATTTAATGATTCTGTAGCGTCAGCTAAAAAATCATTTGCTGTATGGTCCCCTATCCCAACTGCTTTAGTTTCTAATAAATCTAAAGCCATTAATGCTTTTTCCTTATCGGCTAATGCTTGTAATTTTAAGGCTGATATAACTTTACTTTTTTTCATGTTTTCATTATATTTTGATAAGCTTTTTTGTATGACTCTTCTTGATTTAAAGAAGGGTAAGCTAGTTGAATTTTTTTAATTTCTTTTTCCATTTCATGTTTTTTACCATATTCTTTGGCGCTATTTAAAAATTCTTCTAGACTACCCATTTTTATTTATTTTCTTGTTTTTTCTATTTTAGAACTAGGCTCTAATTTACTTTCATTAGAAACCTTACCTTTAGAAGCTCTAATAGCTGCTTTAGATGCTCTTGAACTGCTTGGTTTGTTGGTATTAGGTTTTGATGTTGGTTCTATTTTAGTTTTATTACAATTTTTACCTTTCTCTTTACCTTTAGAAGCAGATTTTGACGCTCTAGATTTAGAAGTTTCATAATTTACCTCAGCAACCGGAGTCACTTTATAAAATTTTTCTTCTTTTTTATTAAATACTTCAGGATTTATAGGGTTAACTACTTCTGATTTAGTATTTTTGACTGGTTTGTTACTTTTGCTTCCTTTTTCTTGTGCAGAAAATGAAATAGCTGTTAAAAACAAACATCCTAGGATAATTGACTTTTTCATATTTATTTATTTTTGAGGAGAGATTTTATTTCTTTTTTATCATAACCCATTTCTCCTAATATAACGGGTATTTCTTCGGGGGGTAAGACATCAATATAATGATTTGATTCTGCTAATCCACATTTAAAATAACTTGATATTTTTTCTAATAAGTCTTGGTTTGGTTTTTTATTTGTAGTTTTTATATACTTCAAATAAATCTTCTTTTTTGGAATAAGTTGCTTATATATGTTGTATATTTGTTTTTTATTTTGTGGGTTTATTTTTTGAACATAGTTTACTATTTCAATATAACCAACGTACATAGACAAATAACGATGCATCATATAAGAATTCCACTTTTCCCAAGACTCTTCAGGGATTTCCTCAACTGGTCTTTTAATTAATGTTATTTCGTTTAACCAATCAAAGATATTTTTCATGCAGGGTCTATAATTTCATCCTTATATTCATCTCTTAATTCTGCTGGTATAGTATCTCTTAAAATTTTACCTGTTGCAGGGTCAAAAAATACAGGAATAGGCATAACAGCATCTTCCTCTGCTCCTACTACAAATTTCGATACCTTTCTTAGTATTACCCCTTGTTGGAAAATTTTATTACCTTCTGGGGTTTCAATTGATGTAGTTGTTTTTAAGTCTACTTTTGGTTGTGGTTTTGGTTGATTCATTGTCTTATTTTTTGTTTTGTTTTTTATTTGATTTCTATTAATTTAGCTATTAAAGCCATTATGTTTATTTCTTTATCAATCCTAAATTGAGAATGGTATGAATATTCATTTAAATGTACTGTAGCTAACCCTTCATTTCCAGGAGCATAATCTGTGACATTATCATAGAGGAATTTATATAGTTCCTCAAAATCTTTAACATTTGAATTTAATACAATTTGTCTAATGTCCCTCCAATTAGGTTTTGATTTACATAATTCATTTAAAACTTCTTTCATATAACTTGAAGAAACTACTATTGATTTATCTAATACTAACTTTCCGCTTTTAATAGATAGTTGAATAGTGTTTAACATTTTTCTTATGTCTGGGTAATGAGAATTTACTATGTTAACAAGAGCATCTACATCCCATCCTTCCCCAATTTCTTTAATTAATATTTTATTCAAATGTTTTGCTACTTCTTGTTTACTAGGGGGTATTACTTTTAATACTTGACATCTTGATTGTAGGGGATCTATAATTCTTTCAACATAATTGCATGTCATAATAAATCGTGTACTACGTGAAAATTTTTCTATTACATTTCGTAAGGATGCTTGTGCTTGGATAGTAAGAAAATCAGCTTCATCTAGAATAACAACTTTGATCTTTTTAAATGAAACCGTACTTGAAAAATTAGTAACTTTATCTCTAATAGTTTCAATACCTCGCTCATCACTTGCGTTAATATATAGATAATCACAATCTAAATTATTTACAATAAGTTTAGCAAGGGTGGTTTTTCCTGTTCCTGCAGGTCCATAAAAGATAAAATTCTGAATATCATCTTGATTTAAATAATTTTGGATTTGATTTTTAATATGTTCATTCCCAACATATTCCTCTAGGTTTTTAGATCTATATTTCTCTACTAGCAATCCGTGATCTTTCATAACTTTTTTACTTAAATATACGAACTTTTCTTTAAAACTCCAAGTTATATTCCCTGTTGAAATTCACCATATAAAGAGAAGGTTTTTGGTTGTTCAATTTTTATTTCTTCTTCGGTTGTTTTAATTACATACAACTTACTGTCTAAAGGAGCTAATCTATATTCACCTTTAAATTTAGTTTGTTGGTGAAATGATTCTAAAGTTTCTGTTAGTGAATTAAAAACTTCTTTTTTAGGATCATTAATAAGAGACCACCTGTCTCCAGGTGGTACTCTTTTTGCAATTAATTCATTGTGTTCAATCGTTTTAGTATCCATTAAAACATTCCATTTAATTGTGGTTGGGCTACTTCTGATTGTTCTTCAACAACAACACATTCAGTTAATAATACAGTTCCAGCTACTGCAGCTGCATTTTCTAATGCTGTTCTTGTTACTTTAAGGGGGTCAATAATTCCATTAGATTTAAAATCTACTATTTCATCCTTTTTAATATCATAACCTTTCCATTCAGGATCACCAAATAAATCTTCTTCTAGTGATGATATTTTTGATTTAGCAATTCCTGCATTTTTAAGTATTTGTTTAAATGGAATAGAACATGCATTATGTACAATACTAGCTCCAATACTAGATTCTAAATTTGATATTGCCTCTCTTGATTTATATAATGCTATACCTCCGCCTGGGATTATTCCTTCACTTAAAGCAGCTTGGGTAGCATTTAAAGCATCATCAACTCTATCTTTCTTTTCATTCATTTCGGTTTCATTAAATCCTCCTACATGAATGATAGAAACACCACCTACCATTTTTGCTAAACGATTTTGTAATTGTTCTGTTTCAAATGGAGTAGTCGAAGCCTCAATCTGGTTTTGTAAGTTTTCAATTCTTCCATTAATTTTTTCTTCAGTACCTTTACCGTCAACAATAGTGGTTTTGCTTTTTGAAATAGTAACAGCACGAGACTGTCCAAACCAATCCCAACTAAATTTATCTAATTTCATCCCCTTATCAGTATCAAATACTACTCCACCTGTTAAAGTGGCTATATCTTCTAGAGCAAGTTTTCTTCGATCACCAAAATCTGGGGCCTTTACAGCACATACTTTTAATGTACCTCTTGCCTTATTTACAATTAAAGTAGCTAAAGCTTCATTATCAATATCTTCAGCGATTATAAGTAAAGCCTTATCAGTAGCTGATACTTGTTCTAGGATAGGTAATAATTCTTTAACTTGGGTGAATTTATGGTCAGCAATTAAAACATAAGCATCTTTTAAATTACAAGTCATGCTATCATTATCAGTAACAAAGAAATGTGACTTATAACCTCTATCGATTTGCATACCTTCAACAGTTTCAAGATAAGTTTCCCCTGATTTAGATTCCTCAATATGGACAATACCATCTCTACCTACTTTTTTAAGTGCAGTAGCAATTAATTTTCCTACTTCTGGGTCATTATTTGCTGATAAAGTAGCTACTTGTTCTAATTGATCTTCTGAGGATATATCTTCACTAATATTTTTTAGTTCTTGGACTACTTCTTTAACTGAGGTATCTATATCTCTTTTAATTTGAACTGCATTTTTTCCTTCATTTAAAGCAGATAAACCACCATGAATCATTTCTCTAGCTAATAAAGTAGATGTGGTTGTGCCATCTCCAGCTTTATCTGCTGTCTTAATTGCAGCTTGTTTTACTAATTGTACTCCTGTTTCCTCAACAGGATCTTTTAAATTTATACTTTTCGCTACTGTTACTCCATCTTTAGTAGATTTCACAGTTTCATTTGGGTTGGAAATAACAGCATTTCTACCGTTTGGCCCTAAAGTACAAACTACAGAGTCAGCTAGGATATCTATTCCTTTTACTAATCGTTCTCTGCCTTCTTTTCCTAATTCAATAATTTTTGACATATTTTTATTTTAAAATGGTAAATCTTTTTCTTGTTCGTCACTAGCAATTTTTGCTAGAATTTGGTTTTCGGGACCTACATAGTATTCTTCTCCTTCAAAATCTAATTTTGTAAATCCCATTGTAGGTAATACAACGGTATCTCCAGGATTTAATTGAGTAGGCACAAAATGACCCATTTGGGTGGTTTGTCCAGGTCCAACTGCTATAACTTTTCCTTGTTGGTTTTTTTCTTTACCAACATCAGGAACTACAATATTTCCGAATGTTTCTTCTTCAGATTCTATTGGTTTTACTACAACAGCATTAAATAGTGCTTCTAATTTCATAACGTATTTATTTTTGGGTTAATATAATAAAAAAAATTT
>TARA_R110001592_G_scaffold136104_5_pt1 | contig 10035 bp, 7 predicted proteins | sample TARA_R110001592 | Tara Oceans TARA_R110001592 (sample SAMEA4398387) | marine metagenome | biome: Polar Biome; feature: [SRF] surface water layer (ENVO:00010504); material: water (ENVO:00002006), including particulate matter (ENVO:01000060) such as... | depth 5 m | reverse complement strand
CTGTGACTTATTTTGGGACTGATTCTGAAACATAATTATGCTCCTATCACTTTGTTAAGAGTTGTATTTTTTTGTTCAAACTCACCAATACGATGTAACGGCAACACTAAGGTAAAACAGCTGCCTTTGCCCACTTCTGACTTCACTTCTACACTACCGCTGTGTGCCTGAGCAACTCCTTGCACCACAGCAAGCCCAAGCCCTGTGCCCTGTGACTTAGTAGTATAAAAAGCTTCCATCACTTGAGCCAAACGTTGTTTTTCAATACCGGGCCCATTGTCCATCACTGATATTTCTAATTGTGATGGCCCTCGCTGCAATGCACTAATATACAACTGGGCCCCTTTACCCGTTGCTTCAATCGCATTAGAGATAAGATTGGTCATTGCACTGGTTAAGGCATTTTTATTAGCTAGAATATATAAATCAGGGTTAGGTAGGCGGCACTGTAAATGTCCATCAACCTTAATCAACATCGCATCACTGGCATCTTGTACTTCTTCTAATAAAGTAGCGACAGAGACTTCTTCTACTATTTTTTGTTCACCGCTACGTGCGAATAACAGCATGTCATTCACTTGGGTTTCTAAATCCTGCAAACGATTCATTAACTTACCCTGAAAACGTGAACGAGAACTTTCATTCAATGTTTTATTAGCAAGGTTCGCTCCATATAACATAGCAGCAGAGAGTGGTGTACGAATTTGATGAGCTAATGATGCGACCATTTTACCTAAAGAAGATAAACGTTTTAATGTAGCGACATGCTCTTGTAATTGGCGAGTATGGGTTAGGTCAGTTAATAAAATCATCTGCCCTGGTTGCCCCTCTAATGAAGAGATTGATAATTGAATACGGCGACCATTTTTTAATGATATTTCATGGCCATCATCATTTTTAGGGCTAAATGAACGTTTAATAACATCCCCCCAACGCATGCTTTCTAAAGGTTCACCTAATAACTGCACTGCAACACGATTTGCTTGTGCCACAACCCCGTTACCATCTATGACAATAAGCCCAGAAGGCAATTCTTTATACAATTGATCCATGTAGGTAGCTTGAGCACGTAATTGCTGAAGCTCACCAACATAACTTTCAGTTTGTAATGGTGTATTGTGTATTGATTGAGAAGTTGTCATAGCAACACCTAAAAATGAAGATAGATATCACTACTAAGCAGTTATTATGCCAACCATGAAATACGCTTTATTTACAATAAGATAAATACAAAAGGCCATAAAAATGACAGTCTTAAAATAAAACTTTCACAGCATTTAAAGCGCGTTTTTAACAAAAAAATAAAACTTGAATAGTAAATTACCCGTCTTTATTTAAGCCATATTTTTTCATTTTTTCGACTAAAGTAGTACGACGCATCGATAACAACTCTGCAGCATGTGATACCACACCATCCTGAGAGTCGATAGCCTGACGGATCATCTCCATTTCAAACTCTACTAATTTGTTTTTTAAGTTCATACCTTCCACAGGCAAATGTCCTAAGAATCCAAGAGATTCCTCATTTTTCTCATTTTCATCGGATAAAATAGGCGCATCTCCAAACATGCCAGATAGTGCATCACGCTCCATTAACGCTTCTTCTTCTGGATTATATTGAATATGCTCTACCGCGTCGCCTTGCTCATCAACATAACGGTATTTAGTCGGTAACTCAGTCACATCGATGATCTTGTTACTGTGTAATATTAATAAACGCTCTAGTAAGTTAGAGAGCTCACGCACATTCCCCGGCCAGCCATGTTTCATTAACGAATCTAATGCACGTTGCGTAAATCGTAAAGTCGCTTTATGTTCAGTTTCTAACCTTGATAATAGTTCTTGTAAAAGTAGTGGGATATCTTCTTGGCGGTCACGTAATGCAGGCTTTTCAATTGGGAAAACATTTAAACGATAAAACAGATCCTCTCGGAATGAACCTTCAATAATCATCTCTTCCAAGTTTCTATGCGTCGCAGCAATAATGCGCACATCAGCTTGTAATGACTTAGTTCCACCAACACGTTCAAATGTTCTTTCTTGTAATACCCGTAACAACTTAACTTGCATAGGCATTGGCATATCGCCTATTTCATCCAAGAATAATGTGCCACCTGCCGCTAATTCAAACCGTCCTTTACGAGAAGAAAAAGCCCCAGTGAATGCGCCTTTTTCATGCCCAAACAACTCACTTTCTAATAATTCAGCAGGAATTGCCCCACAGTTAACCGGTACAAAAGGTCCTTTATTACGGCCAGATACTTCGTGAATAGCGCGTGCGACCACTTCCTTGCCAGTACCCGACTCTCCTAAAATCAAAACATTAGCGTTGCTTTCTGCCACTTGCTCTACTAAATAACGAATTTCTTGAATGCGTAATCCTTTACCCACTAAAGAAGTGATCAAATACTTATTAGCTTTACTTAATTTATGTTTAGGGTTCTGGAAGGTTTGGCAATAATGCAATAGCTGTGTCAACTCTGAATACACAATAGGCAAGTGAAGCACACCGATATGATTGCTATCAATATTCATTACTTGGCCAGTCAAGCTAATAAATGGCGTTTTAGGAAAATGCTGTGTGAGCAAATCGAGCTGGTTACTTTGACCGCCATAAATAATGCACAGAGGATTCAATTGTTCAACTTGCTGCGGTAGATTTTCAACATCGAAGATTTGATAGGTTTCACCTACAAAATGTAAAACGGTTTGCAATATTTCTACTTGTTGTGCTGTAGTTTCAACTAAATAAATTGGAGGACGCTGTGGCATAATCAATACTCATAAAAATAAATTAAGGTTTGAGAGTATAGTAGAACAATTTCTGAGGTTTGCATTGAAAAATCGTCAAAAAGATGACGATGACTGTAAAATGACGCTTAAATACTTTTTTATTCCACTTTTATTTTATAACGCAATTAAAAAGGTTAAATATCAAGGTTATTAAAAAATAGGATCGAATATTGCTTAACAATAATATAATTGTAGAATAACTATGGTAGTGACAAAACTAGATTGTTATCAACAAAATGCATCGATAATAAAAGTTCATAAATAAAGATGCATTTATGAAAACTAGAAGTACACTGCTTACGATAGATTAAATGTTTTTAGCAAGGAAATTAATATGCGCCGCTCTGTACAACAATACCAAAACTCAAGTATGAACAACATCGAACAAGCAGATCCTCACACCCTTATTTCTTTGATCATGCAACATATATTGGGCAATCTAGCGGGTGCAAAAGGAGCTATCGATCGTAAAGAGATAGAAAATAGAAACAAGATGTTAAGTAAAGTTGTTGGATTAATAGGAGAGCTACAAAATAGTTTAGATATGGATAAAGGCGGGGATTTATCAAGTAATCTTTATGATTTATATTCTTATATGATACGTCAAGTGAATCAAGCTAACTTCAAAAACTCAGCTGAACCATTAACAGAAGTGATTACTTTAATAAGTGAGATAAAATCTGGGTGGGATGGTATTCCACATGATATACGTCAGCAATATAACCGCTAACAACCATAATTAGCCGGAACCTTACATGACTAATACCCAAGCTCAACTTGAACTATTATTTGAATTTGACAAAAAGCTTAATCAGCTACTTGATGAAGAAGAATATGATTTATTTCTCCAACAACAGGGGCTGTTTGGCGAGCAAGTTAAAAATTTTCTTAACAGTCATTCAGAAAATGAACTAGTTAATGTTATTGAGCATCTTAAACGCCTTAAAATCATGGTAGAGTCATTGCAACAAAGAGCAAATACATATACTAAACTACTGAAAGAAAAGTCTTTAAAATTACAACGTAATAAAAATAAGATAAAAGCATATAAATAAAAATGTCTTATTTAAAACCTGGGGTGAATGATATGCTCTGATTATATGCGGGTGCTTTGGTAGGTCCTCAGTTATCAGCCAAAACAATGCGGTAATAGGAGGTAATAGGCAATTTCCTTGTATCTATTTCCCCCTACTAAAACGGACTATTTTCACACAAAAATAGACGTTCAATGCTCAGAAGTAAACCTTATTAGTCAGTAGTCGAGCCAGGTAAAGCATCTAACGCACCTTTTAAATAAGTCATTGTATTATTCAAACCAGAAACTGCTGAATCCATTGCATTAAATTCTTTATACAAACGAGCTTCTAACTTATCCATTCGAAATGTTAAATTTGTTTCTCGTTCGCCTAAATCTGCTATTTTTTTGTAAAATGAATCGATTTTACCGTCGATAGTCCCTTTACTTGAGCTAACATCACCACTCGACTCTGAGATATTTTGATCTATAACACTTTCTAGCAGGTCATTCATTGCCTTAGTCACACCATCTGCGTAGCTGACAGTGCCACGGTTTCCAAGAGCGCCACCCTGAACAAGTAATTTGATACCTTCGGAGCCTCCTTCTTCAGATGTTAAATACTGGCCGCGACCGTCAGCAACGACGCCATCGATTTTCCCTTCAACATTTACCCCGGTACGACTGGTAGAGCCAAAAAAACCTAAATTTGAAATAAAGTCTGCATCGCTATTGGTAAAGGCCACGCTAGAAGCTGATCCATATTTATTGGAAGTAATAGAGATGTTTCCTGCATCATTAATAATTTTAACGCTTATGCCTTTATCAATAAGGTTGTTATCTGAATTTATCTTAGATTGTAACTCTACAATTAACTCATCAATACTGCTGTAATTGCCTATATTTAAGTCAATAGAATTAGATTCATAACCATCAACACGTATTTGAAAGCTATTGTTATCATCATCTATTACAAGCCTTGGTCCTCCGGTTGCAGCTAAACCACCTTGCGTCGCTAATTGCGTCACTTCCACCGGATAAGTTCCCGGTTTTGTCGAACTATCATTACTATCAAATAAAATTGAAGAGTCTGTGGTAGAACCTGTTGCAGTAAAGAAGTCTGCAACTCCCTTCAGATCGTTTTTCAATGCATCAGCAAGCTTAGCTTCATCTAAGTCTAATGTGCCATCTCGTTGTGTTAGCATGCCTAAATCAGAAAAACTATGAATTGAGCCTTCTATATGTTCAATTTGTGTATTCAACACACCACGCATCATACTTTGAATATTACGTATCGTTGAATCACCTTTTAATACACCATTCTCTTTTGAATCAGCGCCATTAAAAACAGTTAACTCACTCATTTTATTAATTGTATTATTGTAATTTTCAACAAAAGCTTGAATTTGTTCTTCTACTTTGCTGATATCACCGTCTACTTTTAAAGTGATTTTTTTGCCGACCTCTGCATCTTTTAAATTTATCGACACACCTTCGATAATATTATTTAGGTCGTTAGTCTGGCTAGTAATTGTAATGCCGTTCATAACAATCTCTGCATCTTGAGCAAATACAGTTTCGGTCATATTTTTGCTGGTTGCATTATAGGTAAAGCGATCTAACCCAGATCCTTTAGTAATAGGATCGCCTTCGAGATCAGTTGCTGTCATTTCAACACTGCTCTTCTCACCAGTTTCTTTACTAGTTAATATTAAACGGTAGTTCTCGCCATCATTTATAATCGTTGCAGATACACTATAATCATTACCTTTATCATTAATTGTATCGCGTAAACCTTCAAGCGAGTTATTACTTTTCCCTGTGATGGGATCAATCGTATTAGATATATTAATAGTTTCAAATACTTTATCTGGATCGGCTGTAAAGTTTGTATTACCGACACCACTATAAGTACCATAAGTTAATTTAATAATCCCCTCACCAATTTCATCTGTTACTTCAGCAAATGCATTAGCTTCTGCCGAAACGAGGGTATGAGCCTGAGCACGCTTATTGACTTCAAATTCCCATTGCCCGGTTTCTGCGCCGTAACCTAATGTCGCTTCTAAAATAGAACTATCACTGCTGGTTGAGGTGGCTGCTGTAAAGCTAGAACTATAACCAAGATCTTTATAAGAGGACTTAAAAGAGGAAAGCTCGCTGTTAAGTAAACCATAAGCAGAGATTTTTGCAGTTGCTTCTGCTACACCCTGAGTGATTTTGGACAAGGCAGGATCTTTTTCCGCACCAACAATCGCGGTCACAATATTGTTTATATCCAGCCCTGAACCTAAACCTGTTGAGGTGATAGATGACATGACAACTCCTTACGTACTATATTAATTGTTTATAATAAAACATATAAGATGCAAGATCTAAACCATTCAGATAAAACAGCGTTAAATTATTTGATCGCAGAATAACATAACGCTGTGTTATCTATAAATAATTCGAAACTAGCCAGTGTTATAAATTAATTTTTACTTATTACAACGGCTAAAATTGAGATTCGAGTATTGTTTATACTTTAGTATCAAATAAAATCCCATAGACATCATCCATTTTTTTCCGTAAAACAACCAGTTCTTCCGATGGAATTTGACGCACCACTTCATCAGTTTCAGTATCTTTTACTACAATGACTTTGTCACCTAGTTGCTCATCAACACTAAAAGAAATTTTACGCTGCATACTCTGGAAAGAGTGATTCATTTCTTCTATTACTTGGTTCATTTTTTCTGTTGTTACTTCTTCTTCTTGCCTTGCACTACTATTAGATAAAGTTACTTGAGAGGAATTAATTGTAGCTTCTTTTTGATTTTCGGCAGTATCAGGCATTGCTTTTTTTGGCTCTACACCAACAAAACCGTATGATGACATATTAATGTTTAAATCAGACATATAACCTCCATTTTATTTGCTACATAAAACTCAAAAAGCTCCCTATTACTAGGGAGCTATATTGTGCCGTTAACTAGCTACCCTTCCCTTATTAACCAAGAAGAGAAAGTACACTTTGTGCTGACGCATTCGCTTGCGATAACATTGATGTACCAGCTTGTTGTAGAATTTGCGCTTTACTCATTTTAGAAGTTTCTGCTGCAAAGTCTGCATCTTGAATTCGAGAATTTGACGCTGCTAAGTTTTGAGATACATTTTCTAAGTTAGACACAGTCGAACCTAAACGGTTTTGAATCGCACCTAAACTTGCTCGAGATTCACTGATTTTACCTAATGCTTTATCAATCAAATCAATAGAGTTCGTTGCTCCAGCCACTGTTGATACATTGGTACCTAAACTATCAATCTTCTGACCACCAAGCTCTCCAACTAAGTTCATTTTCTTCATTGCAGCATCTTGCTTAGTATCACCATCAGCTCCAGAAGTGATATTTACCGCTTCGCCAGTCTGATTAGTCAGTTGGAAACCAGTACCTTTTGCTACTGCTGTTACGCCTGTTTCATCTGTTAATTTATTAATCGCCGTTATCATCGTCGCTTGGTCAACAGCTGATGCATCAACTAAATCTACTCCATTTATCTGAATAGCATCATCTTTTGTAAGTCCACCTGCTGCTGCAATGACAGTGGTTGTGTCTGTTATTACAGAGCCCGCACTGTTTGATGCAATAAAGCCGGCTTTTGCTGTTTCGATCCCTACGCCTGGTTTATCTTTATCATTAATACTAATTGAAGACCCGTCTGTACTTGTCAGTGAAACGTAACCTTTACCCCCAGCTCCAAGACCTGAAGTACCAGCATTTGCAATAACAATATCAGCACCCGTATCATTGGTTAATACGATACCACCTTTATCGTTTAATGATGCATTTACGCCATCTACATCACGGTTAATTGTTTCAACTAAATTATCCATTGAACCTGTAGCGCCTAATGTAACAGCTTCAGCGGAACCGACTTGAATACTCATTGTACCGTCAGTAACACCAGTCAATGGTTTGCCATTAGCATCAGTAGCGGCACCTTCAACAACATTGTAGGTATTTGCTGTTACACCTGTTTGAGCTGTTTTTTCATTAATTGCATTAGCATTTGCTAATGCTGTATTACCTGCGATAGCAGTTGCGCCACCAATGCTAACCCCATTCACATCAATGCTTGAAGCTGTGATTTCTGATACTGCTCGTCCACCGTTTAAGTCACCTTTATTAAGGTCACTATTTAAGCCTAAATCATTAGTTGTTACTGAGTCAATTGAGAAGCTTAATGTTTGACCAGAATTAGCACCAATTTGTAGTGTTGTTTCACCGCCGCTGCCGTTTAATAGTTTAGTACCGTTAAATTCAGTAGATTCCGCAATACGGTCTAATTCAGAATGTAATTGGTCAACTTCTTTTTGAATTGACGCTCTGTTATCTGATGAATTGGTATCATTGGCAGACTGCACAGAAAGCTCACGCATACGTTGTAGGATATTGGTCATTTCATCCATCGAACCTTCAGCCGTTTGCGCCATTGATACACCATCATTGGCATTACGTACTGCTTGAGTTATACCTTTAATTTGTGAATTAAAGCCAGTAGAAATTGCAAGGCCGGCTGCATCATCTTTTGCGCTGTTAATACGTAAACCAGAAGATAAACGTTCCATAGCTTGGTTTTGTGTATTTTGTGATTTATTTAACTGGCGTTGTGCGTTCAGTGACATCACGTTTGTATTTACTACTGCTACCATAAAATGCTCCTAGGTTTCTTTATTTCTGACTTAAGTTATTTATAAAACTTTTAATCAGTCTGATTAAGTATGTATTTGTTATCGACCGCTTAAAAAATAACTTTAATGTTTTTAATATAATTAAAATTTTTATAACAAACGGTTCATTTTCAAAACAGTCGATGTTCGGACTTAATAACTTTATCGACTGCAATAATAATTACTTTAGGGGTAAGTACAAAAAAAGATCATATTTATTTTTATAGAAGATCTAAAGCGATTAACTATTAATCGATAAGCAGGGTTAGGAGCCAATAACTACGGGATGTACAAGGTAAAAAAGTTCAAAGACAAAGCGATTAACCAAGAAAACATGAAATAAAAGAAAGATATAAAAATATAAAAAGGCAGCCGAAGCTGCCTTTTAATGGGTAAGAACTGAGGAGAAAATGAGAGTAAAAACCTACAAAAATTCACCCATTTTACTTGCTACCATGAATCAAATTAAAGCGGTAAATTATTGCCTGTATTAATAGCAATGCTCAACTCATCTTATCCTTGTAATAACGATAATACGTTTTGCGTACTTGCATTAGCTTGTGAAAGCATCGACGTGCCAGCTTGTTGTAATATCTGCGCTTTACTCATTTTAGACGTTTCCGCAGCAAAATCTGCATCTTGAATCCTTGAATTAGAGGCCGATAAGTTTTGCGATACATTTTCAAGATTAGAGATAGTTGAACCTAAACGATTCTGAATTGCACCTAACCCCGCACGTGACTCTGAAATTTGTTGTAATGCACTATCAATTCGATCTAGGGCACGAACGGCTTTATCTGATGTTGTAACGCTAAGGCTTAAATCAGTTACAGCTGTACCACCCACGTCATTAACACCTAATTTAGCTAACGCAGCATCTCTGCCAGCAGCCGAATCAGCTCCACTAGCGATCACGATATCTCCGCCATCTTCTGAAGTGAAGATAATTGTATTTGCCGGTGAGGTTCCTGTTGTTGCAGTTACCCCCGTTTCATCCGTTAATTTATTAATCGCATCTATTTGATCGTTTATGGTAACTGCGCCGGCAGCGGAGCCCGCCCCAACTAAGTCTACTCCATTAATGGTCAGTTTATCAGATTCTAGTATTGCACTAGGAGTGATCGCTTTACTTATTACAGCATCTCCATTAGTTATAAGAAAACCTAATTTTTCAGTGTCAGTAGGAACACCAGCAGCAGCTGTACTTGCACTACCTTGATTTACTTCAATCGGTTCTCCACTTTGACTAGTCAAGCCTAAATAACCTTCGAATGTAGTTGCTTCTAGACCCGATTTACCTACGTCACCAGCAATAGCAATTGACTCCCCAGTATCGTTATTGAGAATAAGGTTACCCGCTTCTCCTACTGTTGCAGTTAGACCAGCAACATCGCGATTAATGGTCTCAGCAAGATTTGCCATCGATGAGGTAGCACCTAATGTGACCGACTCCCCTGTTCCAACTGTGATACTTAGACCACTAGTGACGCCGGTTTTATCACTACCAGAGGCG
>TARA_R110001592_G_scaffold58957_2_pt1 | contig 10039 bp, 8 predicted proteins | sample TARA_R110001592 | Tara Oceans TARA_R110001592 (sample SAMEA4398387) | marine metagenome | biome: Polar Biome; feature: [SRF] surface water layer (ENVO:00010504); material: water (ENVO:00002006), including particulate matter (ENVO:01000060) such as... | depth 5 m | reverse complement strand
TCGGGTTTGAATTTTTATTTAAAAAAGCCGATGCCGTCATAATTTGTCCAGACTGGCAATAACCACATTGTGGGACATCAACCTCTTTCCAAGCTTGTTGAACAGGATGATCGCCTTCCTCAGACAAACCTTCAATCGTTGTAATATTCATACCTTCAGATTGAGATACTTGAATCAAACAACTGCGCATCGCATTGCCTTCAACATGAACCGTACAGGCACCACATTGCCCAATTCCGCATCCAAATTTGGTTCCTACAAGGTTTAGATGATCTCTTAAAACCCATAATAAAGGTGTATCCATTTCAGCCTCTACCGTATAGGCCTTATTGTTAATTTTTAAATTGAATGTTGGCATTTTTTGAATATTAATTAAAAAATAAGTTCAGATTGTTTAAAAGTGCTGGTATTTTCATAAATATATAAAAAAAATAAAGTTATTTTTAAGGGATAGTATTGTTTTAACATTTATTTCAAAATAAAATTTAAATCTTTAAAATAATTTGATGATAAATTCAAAGCGCATTGGCTTATTTCTTGGCCCTATTCTTTATATTACCATTCGTCTTTTTCTTAAACCAGAAGGCTTATCTGAAGAGGCAAATGGTGTATTAGCATCAACTCTTTGGATTGCTATTTGGTGGATAACCGAAGCCATTCCTATCGCCGCAACAGCCTTATTACCTATTGTTTTATTTCCACTCTCTGGAAGTTTAGATTTGGCATCAACAACAACGTCCTACGGTCATAAATATGTCTTTCTGTATTTAGGTGGTTTTATTATTGCAATTGCTATTGAAAAATGGAATCTACATAAACGCATTGCTCTTAATATTATAAACCTTATTGGGACTAATGTTAAAAAAATCATTCTGGGCTTTATGGTTGCAACGGCATTTTTATCGATGTGGATTTCAAACACGGCAACTTCCGTCATGATGCTTCCTATTGGCATTGCAATCATCAAACAACTAAAAGACAACCCAGAAACTGATAAGAATGAAAATTTAATTTTCGGAAAAGCCTTGATGTTGGCTATTGCCTACAGTGCATCTATTGGAGGTATAGCAACCTTGATTGGAACTCCTCCAAATTTAGTTTTAGCAGGCATCATATCGGAAACTTACAGTTATGAAATTACATTTTTCCAATGGTTTAAATTTGGTTTTCCTATTTCTATAGTATTGATTTTTGTTTCTTGGAAATACTTAAGTTCCTTCGCTTTTACATTTAAACAAAAAGACTTTCCAGGAGGAAAAACAGAAATCACGCGCTTATTAAAAGCGCTAGGAAAGATGCGATACGAAGAAAAATTAGTGGCTATTGTTTTTTTTGCTACTGCCTTTTGTTGGATTACACGATCTTTTCTGTTACAAAAACTATTACCACAACTTGATGATACCATTATTGCTATTGTATTTGCCTTGGTGTTATTTATAATTCCGTCGAAAACAAAAAACAAACAATTAATTTCTTGGAAAGACACCAAAAAACTGCCTTGGGGAATTATCCTCTTATTTGGCGGCGGTATGGCATTAGCAAAAGGATTTGAGACTAGCGGATTAGCCTTATGGATAGGAAATCAAATGATATCATTAGCGGGGTTAAACATCATTATTATTATTTTATTATTAATTGCATCTGTAAACTTTTTAACCGAAATAACATCAAATCTTGCCACAACTGCGATGCTTTTACCTGTGTTGGCTCCTATGGCTTTAAGCATCGATGTGCATCCGTTTATACTTATGGTTAGCGCCACCGTTGCTGCTTCCTGTGCCTTTATGCTTCCTGTTGCAACGCCTCCAAATGCTGTTGTTTTTGGTTCTGGTTATTTAAAAATTTCAGATATGGTGAAGACAGGTTTTTTTATGAATGTCATTTCAATACTTATTTTAATAGCTTTCGTATACTTAGTACTTCCTGAATTATGGCATATACTCATTAAGGGTTTTCCTGAAGCTCTTAAAAAGTAGATTGTTTTACAAATTCTAACGCGCGTTTTTCGTTGTAATACACATTCTTTTTATCAATAAACCCTGCATGACCACCGTGTTTTGGCATTTCTAAAAACAAATTTTTATTTTGTTTAGCTTCTTTTACCGGATAACATTCAGGAGACAAGAAGGAATCGTTCAAAGCATTGATAATAAGTGATGGAACTTTAATATGAGGCAAAAATTGTAAACAACTACATTGTGTATAATAATCCAACCCGTCTTTAAATCCATGAGCTTTTGCTGTATACACATTATCAAAATCGTATAAGGTTTTGATGGAATTAAGCGCATCTAAACTTAAAATATCTGAATATTGTTGTTGTTTTATCCGAAGTCTATCTACTAAATGTTTTTTAAACCGATCGTGATATAATCTATTTTCCAGAGTGTGCAACATTCTAGCTGATCCTTCTAAAGAACAAGGCACAGAAACCGCAATCACTGCTTTTATTTCCTGTGGTATTTCAGTGCGCTCTCCAAGATACTTCAAAGCCATATTCGCTCCCAAACTGATGCCTTTAATATAAATATGTGTATAGGCTTTAGTTTGAATGATATGATTAATAACCGACTCTAAATCTTCGGTAGCTCCTGAATGGTAGGATCTGTATTTTAAATTATCGCTTCCACTACACCCTCTAAAATTCACACAAACAGCATCTATTTTATTGTTGTTAAATAATTTAGCTGTTCCCGTCATATAAGGCCGTTGGGCGTTCCCTTCCAAACCATGCAGCAGAATAATGACTTTATTTGTTTTCTCTTCCGAAAAACTCCAATCTAAATCTAGGAAATCACCATCAGGCAAAGTGATACGTTCTCGCTCTTGGGTAAGTCCTTTAACTCGTCTCATTAATCCGGAATAAACGGTAGAAACATGTCCATTTTTAAAAAAGAAGGATGGTTTATAATTACTGTCTATTATGGGCATTTGGTTATTGGTTGTTAGTTGATATGTTTTGAGTTTGTTAAACTATTTTACTTCTAGACTTGTGAATTTGAATGTTGTCCCATTAAACAAGCCTTTATCACTCAATTTTAATGACGGAATGACTAAAAGTGCCATAAAAGATAAGGTCATGTATGGCGCATGCAACGTACTTCCTAATCGTTTAGCCATAGCATCTAATTCAGCATATTTTATTCCGACAGTTTCTCCATCTTGGTCGCTTATAATACCTGCAACTGGTAGTGGAATAATATTTTCTTCGGAATTAGACACTGCGCAAATTCCACCTTTATGTTCTATTATTAAATTCACCGCTTTACAAATAGCCTCGTCTGAAACACCAACTGCTATTATATTATGAGAATCGTGACCTACAGACGACGCAATGGCACCTTCTTTTAATCCGAAATTCTTTATAAAAGCAATGGCAGGCTTTTGATTTTGGTAGCGATTTACGACCGTCATTTTTAAAATATCATTCTGAATATTAGAAACCAAATTACCATCTTCTATCAAACTATCAGCAATAATCTCATTGGTTACTAATTGCCCTTCCAGAGCTTCAATAACTCTAATTTTTTCGGCAGAAGCATCAAACCTAAAATCTAAAACGCTTTTCTTTTCTGTATTAAAATTATTTAAAAGTTCAAAGTTAACTGACTTGATAAGTGATTGTCCTTCATCAAAAACCAATTCGCCATTTATATACGTTTGAATAGCATTAAAATCAATTAAATCTTCAACCACAATACAATCGGCAGCATCCCCTTCATTGAGCAAACCAACATCGAGATTATAATGTTTGACAGGATTGATACAAGCGGCTTGCAACACTTTAAACACATCCATATTTTTAGCAACGGCTCGTGCACATAACTTGTTAATATGATTGAGCAACAAATCGTCCGGATGTTTATCATCACTACAAAACATCATATTTTCAAAATGTTCTGGCAATAAGTCAATTAAAGCCTCGAAGTTTTTTGCTGCACTACCTTCGCGAACCAAGATTTTCATCCCTTTTTGAAGTTTCTCTAGACCTTCTTCAAAGGTAAAACATTCGTGATCTGTTGAAATTCCTGCATTGATGTATTTCGTAATATCATCTCCAAGAATTCCCGGCGCATGACCATCAATTGGTTTGTTGTAATGTTTTGCCAAAGCAATTTTTTTCATCACCTCGTCGTCGTCAAACAAAACACCGGGGTAATTCATCATTTCTGCTAAATACTTAATATCTGGATTTTGAAGTAGTTTATTAATGCCTTCAGAATCGATAATAGCTCCAGCCGATTCAAAACTCGTGGCAGGCACGCAGGATGGTGCCCCAAAATTGAATTTAAACGGTACTTTTTTACCGTTTTCAATCATAAACTCCACGCCTTCAACACCAAGTACATTAGCGATTTCATGCGGATCGGAAACTGTAGCAACGGTTCCATGTTTGACTGCTAACCGTGCAAATTCACTGGGCACCAACATAGAACTTTCTATATGGATGTGAGCATCTATAAAACCTGGTAAAATGTAATGATTTATGTTATGATCTTTCTCTGAAATAGATGTGATTTTACCGTTTTCAATAGTAATTTCTCCCTTAAAAATTCTTTTATTAGAAATATCAACAATTTGTCCTTGTAAGGTCATTCTTTACGTGTTTTATTTACTTAAATTTTTAATACATGTCTCCCTTAATTTCCAAATTTCATCAAAATTTAAAGGCAAACTATCTTTAACAATCCAATTTTTTATAAATTTTTTATGATAATCATCTTTAAACGTTATCACTTGTTCCGCCTTAATTTCTAGTTCCTCTATGATGTCTGCTTTTATTTTTGCAAAATCTAAATGCTTTGAAGTTACATCAATACATTCATCAAGAATCTTTAAATAACAATGCGCTTCTGGAATATAATCAATTGAACATCCTGTTATAGCATCTCCTATTTTAGGCGTATTTAATGGATTCATCTTAAAAACACTAAGTATTAATTTTACATTTGGAATATGATTAAAATCGGCAACTTGTTTAAGATACGCATGCTTAGAGCTACAAGTTCCTGTGTTTTCTAGAATTACTAAGCTTAAATTTGCTCTATCACTAGTTCTTCCGTAAGGAATGTTTTTGACATATTTTATTAAATTATTCCACGTTTCAATGCCATGTCGCTTTGCTAATTTTGTTAAGCTATCATTTGAAGTTAATTTATAATCTATGGACATTATTGCAAATTGTGAAAATTATTGTAATTCAATTTTTAAAATATGTTTGGTTTGCTCAGTAACTTTAAATCGATTATCGGCTCGTTTGCCAATAACCCAAACTATGTCATCTCCAGATGTTAATAGCCAGATGTTTTCTTTTTCAATTAAAGATAATTTTTCATCTTTTAAATATTTACTCAATTTCTTTTTGCCGTTCATTCCTAACGGATAAAAAAAGTCGCCTTCTTGCCATTTTCTAACAAACAACGGATAGTTTAAAAGCGCTTTATCTACATAGAGCATGCCGGACTTGGTAGTCGACATAGCATCAACCTGATTAAAATGCAGCACCCCTGATGGGATTTGAATATCGGTATCGTTTTCAGTTATTGTAATTACTTGAGAATCTTCACTTGATGTTATATCAGTTAATATCAAATAGTCTCTGTCTTTCAATAAGCGATGAGTAGAAGAAAACACTTGCTTGCCAGACTGGGCATCCAATAAATTTACAATATCATTCCATTCTGTAAATCCAAAATCTTTTAAAAATTCGTGGAGGTACGCTTTCGGATTTTTTAATGTTTTGAATTCTGATATTTTAAACTTTAATGTGTTGACATCTATAGTAACAATAGCACGTTTCAAAACTGCATTTAAGCTATCATCAACAATATCGACTGTATCATTTAAATTATTTAAAGTCGTTTGAAAATTTTGCAGCAACTGTGGATTGATTTCCTTTAAGACAGGAATAACATCATGACGCAACTTATTCCGTAAATATTTTGTTGACGCATTACTGCTATCGTCTCGCCATTTTACTCGATGCTCTTTAGCATATGTCTCAATATCTTGCGTTGAAAACAGTAGTAATGGCCTAACTACTGCTCCATTAATTTCAGGAATACCCGTTAAACCATCCAAGCCTGTTCCTCGTGATAGATTGATTAAAAAAGTTTCTAAATTATCATCAGCATGATGGGCTGTTAAAATATAGTCGAATTTTAGTTGATCCTTCAGTTCTTGAAACCAATGATAACGCAAATCTCTGGCTGCCATTTGGATTGACAATTTATGCTCTTTAGCGTAGGCATTGGTATCAAAACTTTCAATAAAGACTTCTAAATCTAAATCTTCAGCTAGTTGCAACACAAAATCTTCATCCGTATCACTTTCATCCCCTCTTAAATTAAAATTACAATGCGCTAAGGCAATATTTAACTTTAATTGATGACATAAATGGGTTAATACCACGCTATCTATTCCACCTGAAATGGCTATTAAAAGTCTGCTATTCTTTAAAAAAGAAAAACGAGTATTAATATGATTTTGAAATTGTTCAATCATATTTCAAATATACAACTTTGAATATTGAAATTAATATCAAGTTGTTAATATAAAATGACAATAATCAGGAATTATAAAGTGAAAAATATGTACCTTAATAACGTTAATTTTAAATACTATTATTATGTGTTCAATAGAAAAAATAAACGATAAAGCTACTAAACTAGCATTTGATAAACGCGTAGTTTCTGCAACACAACAAATTCATCCATATGTAAAACACAGACTATATATAGCTGAATCAACAGGTATTATACCTAAAAAAATGTATAAATCAAATGGTATCATTGATGACAGCATCGCTGAATTTTATGAAAATGGATTTGATGTTGACAGTGATGTAAACACCATCAAAATCAAGCTTTTTAAAATAGCTAATTCTAACTTAGAAACACTTTTTAAAAAAGAGGCGTTTCATAAAGATACGATTAGTACCAATAGCATACTTGAAGAAGAACTTGATGATTTAGAAGAGCATTACACCATGAATGCTGATTGGGATTTTGTAATGAATGAAGAGCTCAATGATATTTCATATAAACAAGACCATAAACACAAACATTTGTTTTTATATGATGACAGTAACAATTCGTTTTTATCAGAATTTGACGCTGAAGACATAGAGCCAAACAGATCTAAACAAATTTTAGGTAGTCTTTATAGCTGGATGCCTTTACATGTTTCGAGTGTGATAGATTTGCTTGTTTTTGGAAAACTAAGTTTTGAAGACATCGCAAAAGTAAAATCTATTGAAGTGAGCCGTGTAGAATTTATTTATGAGGAAGTAAAAAAGCAATTTAAAGATCATTTAGATTAATTCTCTAAAACATCGCGCATTGCTTTAGCCTTAATGAGGCATTCTTCGTATTCTTTTAGAGGGTCGCTCTTTGCCGTAATAGCGCCGCCAACAGAATAGGATACATAGTTATTGCTCTCATTGTATAAAATACTGCGAATTACGACATTAAAATCGAAATTGCCATCTGGAGTAAAATAACCAACAGCTCCAGAATATAGGCTGCGTTTGGTTTCCTCTAATGTTTCAATTATGTTCATAGCTGAAATTTTGGGCGCACCTGTCATGCTTCCCATTGGAAATGTGCTTTTAAGAACATCAACAGGATGAACTGTATCCTCAATTTGTGAAATCACTGTAGAAATCATTTGATGTACTTGCTTAAAGCTGTACACTTTGCATAATTCAACAACGTTTACACTACCTTTTTTTGCTGTTTTAGACAAATCATTTCGCATTAAGTCCAGAATCATAATATTCTCGCTGCGCTCCTTTTCGTCTTGAGACAAGTCGGTTTTTAATTGTAAATCTTCATCTAAGTTTAAAGATCGCTTTGCCGTTCCTTTGATAGGTTGTGATATTATCGAATGCCCTTCCCTTTTCAAATAGCGTTCAGGTGACGATGACATTAAAAACAAATCATGAAGTCTTAAAAATGTTGCAAATGGTGGTTTTGAAATCTCGTTGAGCTTAAAATAGGTTTCCAATGGATTGATTGTCGTCTCTTCAGCATAAAACTCTTGGCAAAAATTAACTTCGTACACATCGCCACGATGAATATGCTCTAAAACACGATTCACCTTCTCAAAGTAGGCATCTTTGTGAATGCGCATTTTTATTTTTACTGAATCCTGATTTTGTTGATTTGTTGATTTGTTGATTTGTTGGATGTCTTTTAAATCATCTTTCAAATCATTTTCTACAATATCTAAATATTGAATTTCAACCTGATTCCCTTTCAGTAAAAACAATTTTTTAGGCTGAAAAAAATATAAATCTGGAAATTCTAAGCCATCAAAATTATGCGATTCTAAAGGCTCAACATCATTCTTCAAATCATACGTTAAATACCCAAAAATCCAATCCTTGCAATTTGATTGATACTGTTTAAGTGTATTAAATGCATCACAATGATTTGTTTGAACACTACTCATAGCATCAACCGCCAAAACAGCATCAAAACTAGAATAGGTTTGCTCATAATTATTAGAATCTAGCCAAACTACCTCATGAAACTGCTGACTCCAAAAAAGGAGCTTTTGTTTAAATACTTCTGGATTTTCAACGTTATGACTAATTGTTGTTCTCAATAACAAAAAATTATGGAGTAAAGTTAGTTAGAATCCTTAAAAAATTAAGAATTTTGCTTATTAGTTTTAAAATAGCAGGTATGTATACATTAGAGAATAATAAACTTAAAATTGGGGTTAAAAAAGCCGGAGCTGAATTATCACAAATTTCATCTGTAAAAAACACCAATGAATTTATGTGGGATGCTAATCCAAATATTTGGGCTAACCACGCTCCAAATTTATTTCCTATTATCGGCGCCTTAAAAGACGATTCTTATATTTTTGAGAACCAAACATATCAGCTCGTAAAACACGGATTTGTAAGATATAATGAGGACGTTGTTTTGCATGAGCAAACCAAAGCCAGCTTAACGTTTAAATTAAAGTATAACGACGCTACCCTCCAATCCTATCCTTTTAAATTTGAATTTTATATCACTTATAAACTAACGGATAATGTGATTGAAATCATTCATACCGTTAAAAATATAGACATCAAAACCATGTATTTTTCTTTAGGTGGTCATCCGGCATTTAAGTGTCCTGTTTACAATGACACTTATGATGACTATTTTTTAGAGTTTGAACACAATGAAACTTCAGAAAGGCACCTAATTAATATGGAGAATGGTTTGATTTCTTCAAACAAAGAACCTGTTTTTAAAGATTCTAATATTTTAAGATTAACGCATGAGTTATTTAATGATGATGCACTAGTCTTTAAAGATTTGAAATCTAGAAAAGTTACTTTAAAAAGCGATACGTACGGCGCCATTCTAACAGTAAAACATCCCGAATTTCCTTACTTAGGTATCTGGGCAAAACCAAATGGCGACTATGTTTGTATTGAACCTTGGTTAGGTATTGCTGACAGCGAAGACACTAATCAAGACTTTAAAACGAAGGAAGGCATTTTGTCTTTAAAGGCTCAAGAAAGCTTTACAGCTAGCTATAGTATTGAAATTCACAACAATCATCTCGTTTAAATACGAATAATAACCTTAACTTTGCCAGCAAAATTAAGCTGTGACCTTTCAAGATTTAAACTTAAACACCCCTTTATATAATGCCTTAGCAGACCTAGGCTTTACAACTCCTACACCTATTCAGGCAGAAGCATTTAATGTGGTAGCCTCAGGAAAAGACATGGTTGGTATTGCGCAAACAGGAACAGGTAAAACCTACGCCTATATGTTGCCAATTCTAAAACATTTAAAATTTTCAACACAGGAAACACCTCGCATTATGGTGTTAGTGCCTACTAGAGAATTAGTCGTTCAGGTGGTTAGTGATATTGAAAATCTTACCAAATACATGAATGCTCGTGTTTTGGGTGTATATGGTGGCACCAATATTAATACGCAAAAACAAGCTATCGCAGAAGGTTTAGATATTTTAGTGGCGACTCCAGGACGTTTTTATGATTTGGCTTTAAGCCGCGTTTTAC
>TARA_R110001592_G_scaffold24627_4_pt1 | contig 10041 bp, 7 predicted proteins | sample TARA_R110001592 | Tara Oceans TARA_R110001592 (sample SAMEA4398387) | marine metagenome | biome: Polar Biome; feature: [SRF] surface water layer (ENVO:00010504); material: water (ENVO:00002006), including particulate matter (ENVO:01000060) such as... | depth 5 m | reverse complement strand
TATTTTAAATCTTTTAAAAAATAATTCTCCAAATTTGTGCCACCAAAAAGGTAATTATAAATCCTGCAATTACAGGTAAAATAGAGGCAACAACCGTCCATTTCAAACTTTTTGTTTCTTTATAAATGGTGTAAATTGTTGTACTGCAAGGATTGTGTAACAAACTAAACAACATCACATTTATGGCTGTTAATAGTGTCCATCCGCCAGCTTTTAAAATATCCGCAGTTGCGGAAACCGAATCTAACTCAAACATTACACCAGATCCAGAGCCAGCAGAAATACCGGTTACCATTACCGTTAACATTAATATTGTAGGAATTACAATTTCATTTGCCGGAATTGCAACAATATAAGCCAATAAAATTACGCCGTTTAAACCTAGAATAAATCCAAATCCATCCATAGAATGCACTAAATATGCGGCTATACTTTCATCCCCTAGAGTAATGTTACATATGAGCCAGATAACGGCTCCTGCAGGTGCAGCAAACACAATTGCACGCCATAAAACGATTAAAGTTCTATCGATTAATGAGGTGTATATTGTTTTCCAAAAAACCGGAGTTCTATAAGGCGGCAACTCTAAATTAAACGTAGATACTTCTCCTTTTAAGACTGTTTTTGACAAAGCCCACGAAAAGAAAAACATAAAAAAGATACCTAAAACAGCGATTCCAACAACTGCCGCTAAAGACGCTATACTAGAATACGATTCAGGAACAACAGCACCAATAAAGATAGTTGCTAGTAATATTTGCGTTGGCCAACGACCGTTACACAAAGAAAAATTATTAGTAATAATGGCAATTAATCGTTCTCTTGGACTATCGATTATACGCGTTGCAACGACGCCTGCAGCATTGCACCCAAAGCCCATACTCATGGTTAATGCCTGTTTTCCATGAGCGCCAGATTTTTTAAAAAGAGAATCCATATTAAAAGCAACTCTTGGTAAATACCCAAAATCTTCTAATAATGTAAATAAAGGAAAAAATATTGCCATTGGCGGCAACATTACTGCAATTACCCATGCAACTGCTAAATAAACACCATCAACTAAAAAACCAGACAACCACCAAGGAAAACCAATAGCAACCGTACTTTCTTTTAAAAATGGATGTACAATATCTAACAATAAACTTGACAACATCGCTGACGGATAATTTGCGCCAATTATAGTTAGCCAAAGAACAAAACCAAGTAAAAATAGCATTAATGGAAAACCCCAAATCTTACTAGTTACAATGCTGTCTATTTTTGCATCAATGCCTAAAGTGCCTTTTTGCGAATTTTGTACTACGGTTTTCTTTACAATTTTAGCCGCGTCTGCATAAATAGCTTCTGTGAGATCATCATGAAAATCATCTCCAATTTGCCAGCGCAATTCATTAGATAAGGCAATAATTTTATCAAATTCTTCTAGTTCTTTCATTTTTTATCAGCTAAAATCGCCTGTTTTTAATGCCTCAATAATATGTGTATCCCCTTCTAAAACCCGAAAAGCTAACCATCGACTATTAGAAACTGTGGGATATTGATTTTTAATAGCCGAACTTAATTTTTTAATAGCTTCCTCTAATTGAGGAGGAATATTTTTAATTTTATGCGGTTTACAAGTAATTTTACCTGTTGCAATATCGCTAATCGTGTCAATTAATTCCGGAATTCCTTCTTTAGACCTCGCACTTGTAGCAACTACGGGAATACCGAGTTCTTTGGATAAACTTCTGGTGTCTATTTGGATGTTATTTTTTTGAGCTTCATCCATTAAATTTAAACACAAAACGGCATTATTTGTGATTTCTAAAATTTGCAAGGTTAAATTTAAATTTCGCTCTAACCTACTCGCATCCACAACAATTATGGTTACGTTTGGTTTTCCAAAAAGGATAAAATTTCTAGCGACCTCTTCATCTTCCGATCGAGACATTAATGAATAGGTTCCTGGTAAATCTATAAGCTTAAATTTTTTCTGCTGATATTCAAAAGCTCCTTCGGCACGCGTAACTGTTTTTCCTGGCCAATTACCCGTATGCTGTCTTAAACCGGTTAAAGCATTAAAAACAGTACTTTTTCCGGTATTTGGATTTCCTGCCAACGCAATCACAAAATCCACATTTGTAATATCGACTCCTAATTTTTTTACGTTTTCTAAACTGTGATGAGCGCAGGTTTCGCAAGCCGATTTAGGTGTTGTTTTCATTCCCGATATTTTTAGTGATTAAAATTTTTTCTGATTGATCTTTTCTTAATGCTATCGAAGTTCCTTTTATTAAAAATGCTGTTGGATCGTTTAAAGGGTTTACCAAATTTATACGAACCTCTGCTCCTTTCACAAAACCTAAATCTAATAATCTTCGCCTATTTTCTCCGCGGCTTTCTTTAGAAATTCCGATAATTGTTGCCGTTTCGTTTATCTTTAAATTAGACAAGCGACTATTATTTACATCTAGAATATTTTCTGCTTCTAATACTTGAATTGTAATATTTTTTGCGACTACTGGTGTTAATTTAAACACGACTCCTTCCGCCTCAAATACAACAATTTGCTCATTGCTTTCAATAACTTTTATTTGAGAATGTAAATGAATTTTTTGCGCTAATATCTCTTTATAAACTGCAGCGGGCTCGTCTTCGATATGAATTATTTTCCCGACACTATGAAGGGGTAGCTGTGACAAATCGGTTCCTTTTTTCTGAACAATTTTTCCCGCTTTTGTAGGAATTGGATCTCCATGTGGATCAAATTTTGGATTCCCTAATAATTTTGCTAATTGATCTAGCTCTTCATCGGATAATTCATGTTCTTTTTCTTCTGCTCTATCGTGCCATTCTTTTTTATGAAAACCAGTTTTTTCTGATAAATATTTTTCCCATAATCTGTGCGCTCGTATAATTCTTAAAGCATATTCTTCCCCTTCATCCGTTAATTGAACAAAATGAGACCCCTTGAATATTAATTGTTTTGAAAGCATTTTTAATAAGCAACTTTCAATTAGTCCATGAGAATATTCCAATTGCTCAATAATATCCGCTTCTGTAAAGTTATCATTATGATATAATAATTTTAAAATATCTTCAACAGCTGTTTTTTTTGTTGCTTTTTTCGTCTTCAAATAGGTGAAATAAATTCCATTTCTAGTATTAAAAATAAGCACTAATAGCACTACTATGACACAAAATACTGAAAGATAAATTATTGGATTGTATGAATTCATCGTTTTTTAACAAATAAATTAGTAGCTATTTTCTGTGATATGGACAACTTTTTATCATTAATCATAATAGACAAAGAATCATCAAATTCTTCTTTTTCTAACACGGTAATTTGTTTCCCTAAAGTGATTCCTTTCTTATCTAAAAATTGTAAAAATTCTGATGATGAATCAATAACACCAACACAAATTCCGCTTTCATTTTTAACCAAAGTAGACAGCAAACTTTTTTCACTAATTTTTAAATTTCCTTTATCATCAGGAATTGGATCTCCATGCGGGTCGTGCGTTGGAAAACCTAAAAAGGAGTCTAATTCTTGAATTAATTTTCGCGACTTTATATGTTCTAATTGTTCTGCAACATCATGTACTTCATCCCAAGAAAAATTTAATTTTTCCACCAAAAAAACTTCCCACAATCGGTGTTTTCGCACAATGTTTGCAGCAGTTTTTTTCCCGAATTCAGTTAACGTTACGCCTTGGTATTTTTTATAAATGATCAGTTCTTTTTCTGATAATTTCTGAACCATATCCGTCACAGAAGAAGCTTTGGTTTCTAATTTTTTGGCAATCGCATTTGTAGTAATTCCTTTGTTTGAAATTAAACTTAAATGATAAATTGATTTTAGGTAATTTTCTTCTGATTGACTAAACATTTCTTTAATTATACTACAAAGATACAATATTTTGATTTATTTAAAACATTTTTTAGTCAAGACTAAAAATTATTTTATATTTGTCAAAAATATAAAACATAATGAAGCTAAAAAAAATCATTTTATGTATAGGAATCCTAAGTTCAAGTATTATTTTTTCTCAAAACAGTGCTATTTCAGGAGCGATTTCAAGTGATTCGGAAGCTTTACCTTATGTAAATATTTTTCTAAAGAAAACTAAAATTGGTGTTACTTCGGATGAAAACGGGTTTTACGAACTAAAAAACATTCCTAAAGGCAACTACATTCTTGTAATTAGTAGCATTGGGTATCAAACAAAATCAATAGAAATAGCAATTGGAAATAATCAAAAGTTAACTAGAAATTTTTCTTTATCCGAAGACAATTCTTTGGATGAAATAGTAATTTCTGGAACCTTAAGACCTGTTTCAAAAACAGCAAGTCCTGTGCCTGTTGAGGTTTATAGCCAAACATTTTTTAAGAAAAATCCCACGCCTTCTATTTTCGAATCTTTGCAAAATGTAAACGGCGTTCGGCCGCAATTAAATTGCAACGTTTGTAATACGGGCGATATTCACATAAACGGTTTAGAAGGTCCTTATACTTTTGTTTTAATTGACGGAATGCCTATTGTTAGCGGACTTTCTACAGTTTATGGTTTAACCGGAATTCCGCAAGCTTTAATTGAAAGAGTTGAAGTTGTTAAAGGGCCCGCATCTACTTTGTATGGTTCTGAAGCAGTTGGTGGCATTATAAATATCATCACTAAAAAACCATCAAACTCACCAAAATTAACAACAGATACTTTTGCTAGTTCTTGGGGAGAAACAAATACAGATATCGGTTTACGTTATAATTTATCAGAAAAAACCCAAGGTCTTTTAGGCGTTAACTATTTTAATTTTCAGAATAGAATTGACAATAATAATGACAATTTTACAGATTTAACACTACAAAATAGAATCTCCTTTTTCAATAAAGTTAATTTTGAAAGAAAAAGTAACAAAGTTTTTACCATTGCAGCCAGATATGTGTACGAAGATCGTTGGGGAGGAGAGATGGATTGGGAAAAAGAATTTAGAGGATCTGATCAAATTTACGGGGAGAGTATTTACACAAATCGTTGGGAAACTTTTGGAACGTATCAATTGCCAACGTCAGAAAATATTAATTTTCAGTTTAGCGCAAATGGCCATTATCAAGATTCTTTTTACGGAACGGATGCGTATACTGCAGAACAATTAATTGGTTTTGGACAATTTGTGTACAACAAACAAATTAAAGAAAACCACGATTTATTAGTGGGCTTGGCTTACAGATATACTTTTTATGATGACAACACTTTTGCAACCATTGATAAAAAAGGAGTTGTAAATCAGCCTTCTGTAACCCATTTACCTGGTGTTTTCATACAGGATGAAATCAGTTTAAACAAACAAAATAAACTGCTTTTGGGCGCAAGATGGGATTATAATAGTGCGCATGGAACTATTTTTTCTCCACGGATAAATTACAAATGGAACTCTAAAGATAATGCAGATATTTTTAGAGCAAGCGTTGGTAACGGCTTTAGAGTTGCCAATGTTTTTACAGAAGATCACGCTGCATTAACAGGCGCTAGAGAAGTTGAATTTAAAGGCGAATTAAAACCAGAAACATCTTGGAATGCCAATCTGAATTATGTGAAAAAAATTAATACAGAAAACGCATTCATCACCATAGATGCAAGTACTTTTTACACCTATTTTAATAACAGGATTCTGCCAGATTACGAAACAGATCCTAATAAAATAATTTATGCAAATTTAAACGGATTTTCAGTTTCTAAAGGTATTTCTTTAAATACTGATATTTTATTTACAAATGGTTTAACAGTCAATGCTGGAGCCACCTTAATGGATGTTTCTGTCACTGAAAACAGTATCAAAACAAGACAATTATTAACAGAAAGTTTTAGTGGAGTTTGGAGTATTTCTTACAAGTTTAGTAGCAGCTTTTCATTCGATTATACAGGAAATATATACGGCCCAATGCGATTGCCTTTATTGGGCAAGAATGATAAAAGAGCAGCATATTCACCTTGGTATAGCATCCAAAATATACAAATCACCAAAAAGTTTTCAAATAGTTGGGAAATTTATGGTGGCGTAAAAAATCTCTTAAACTTTACGCCAGCGGCAAATAGTATTAACAGTGCAAACAATCCTTTTGATATTGGTGTGGATACGAAGCAAAACCCAGAGCTCGCTTTTGACCCAAGTTACGTATATGCATCCAACCAAGGCGTTAGGGCTTTTGGGGGTTTGCGTTACACCATTTTTTAATACTTAACGGATGAAAAAAACCATTCTTCTTATTTTTTTCTTTGGATGTTTTTCAACGAACGGCCAATCTAAAAATATAGCCTTGCAAATATTTAGGTTTCCTGAAGTGGAAAAATTACAGCAACAAAATTCAAAGCCAATCGTAGTATTTATCTATACCGATTGGTGTAAGATTTGTCACGGTATGAAAAAGAAAACGTTTAAAAATGAAGGGATAATTAGTGTTTTAAACGATCATTTCTATTTTGTAAACCTAAATGCAGAAGATAAAAACAATATTACTTTTTTAGGAAAAGCTTTTGTTTACAAGCCATCAGGAACTACATCAGGAATGCATGAATTGGCAAAAGAATTAGGGTCGATTGATGGAAAAATAAGTTATCCAACAACAACCATTTTAAATTCAGATTTTGAAATTGATGTACAAGTAAATGGCTATGCCAACAGCAATAAAATGAGTACTGTTTTAAAAAAGTATTTGAAACTAAACCACTAAAATCTAGTGTTTTCTATCCCACAATCTCATGCTCATATTTCTTGGCTTAAAACTATAAACCAATCCAATTGAAGAATAAAAATGAGAAAACTGAGTTGTAAATCTAGTTTCAGAAAATTTATACATCAATTGAAAATTAACACCATAACTAGGTGAAAACCAAAACGTATTACCAACTCCAAAATTTAATGTAGGCGTAAGCTGGTCAGCAGTTATAAAACTTCCTCCTAACAACACATAAGGCACAACATTATCATACGAAGCGCCAAAATCGTAACGCATCGTACCATCTAATGAGGTATATTCTTGAGTATCTAAAGCTGAAGTAGAAAAAGATGCATCCATCGTTAAATTATTAAAAAGATATCTAGAAATACTAACTCTAGGTGTTTGGTTTATAAAAGTACCTCCAACCTTTTTTCCATCTTGCTCAAAATACAAGGCAGAAGCTGCGCTTAAACCAAAAGTCCATTTGTTCTCGCTATTTTGTGCTTTCATCACCAATGTGGACAAGAAAAAAAGTAAAAAAACGATCAATAATTTTGATTTCATTCTTAATGAGGTTTTGTTAAAATGATAACTTCTTAATCAACAAATATATTGTATTCTTTAATAAAATAAAGTTCAATTTGGCTTTTTATGCAATTACATAGTACATTTGCATAAAATATTTTACATTGAGTAAGCAGAACATTGTAAATCAATACCAAAAATCTGCGAATGTTTCGCAGTTAATTAAAGCACTTCAACAAGACAAAAACCATTTTCAAATTACGAATTTGGTAGGCTCATCATTGTCTTTTGTGATTTCTGAAACTTTTAAAAAATCAGAAAAACCGTACCTTTTAATCTTTAATGATAAAGAAGAAGCTGCCTATTATTTAAATGATTTAGAACAATTATTAGGTGAAAAAAATGTACTTTTTTATCCTGGTTCTTACAGAAGACCTTATCAAATTGAAGAAACAGACAATGCAAACGTTCTTTTGCGTTCTGAAGTTTTAAACAGAATTAATTCTCGTAAAAAACCTGCAATCATTGTCACCTATCCAACCGCATTATTTGAAAAAGTAGTAACTAAAAAAGAACTTGAAAAGAATACTTTGAAAGTTGCTGTTGGAGAGAACTTATCTCTCGATTTTGTAAACGAAATTTTGTTCGAATATAAATTTACACGTGTAGATTTTGTTACAGAACCTGGAGATTTCTCTGTAAGAGGAGGGATTATTGATGTGTTTTCTTTCTCTAATGATGAACCTTACCGAATTGAGTTTTTTGGCGATGAAATTGATAGTATTAGAACGTTTGATGTGGAAACACAACTCTCTAAAGAAAAGCTAAAAAAGATGGCTATCATGCCAAATGTAGAGAACAAAAATTTACAAGAAAGCAGAGAAAGTTTTCTAAAATACATCTCATCAGAAACGGTTATTTTTGCTAAAAACATCGATTTAATCTCCGGAAAACTAGATAAATTCTACACAAAGGCAGAAGAAGCTTTTGCGGATGTATCCAAAGAAGTAAAACACGCAAAACCAGAAGAATTATTTTGTGATGGAACTTTTATCAAAAATCAATTAAAAGACTTTTCTTTAGTGAATTTTGAAGGCTCAAAATCTGATGAAAAATTAGAAATTGCTTTCAAAACAAAACCTCAACCTTCATTTAACAAACAATTTAATTTATTAATTGATGATTTAAATGAGCATCATAAAGCAGGTTTTACCAATTATATTTTTTGTGCAAATGACCAACAAGCTAAACGTTTTCATGATATTTTTGATGATGCAGACCAAGAAGTTCATTATGAAACATTGGTTTTTCCTTTATACCAAGGTTTTGTAGATATTGAGCAAAAATTAGTTTGTTATACAGACCACGAGATTTTTGAACGCTATCATAAATTTCGATTAAAAAATGGCTACGCTAAGAAGCAAGCCATCACTTTACAAGAATTAAACAAACTTGAAATTGGCGATTATGTGACGCACATGGATCACGGAATTGGAAAATTCGGTGGTTTGCAAAAAATTGATGTCCAAGGCAAAAAGCAAGAAGCCATTAAGTTGGTGTATGGAGAAAGAGACATTTTATATGTAAGTATTCATTCGCTTCACAAGATTTCTAAATTTAATGGCAAAGACGGCAAAGCACCAAAAATATACAAATTAGGTTCTGGTGCTTGGAAGAAAATCAAACAAAAAACAAAAGCGAGAGTTAAACATATTGCGTTTAATTTAATTCAGTTATATGCGAAACGAAAACTTGAAAAAGGGTTTGCTTTTGGACCAGACACGCATATTCAGCACGAGTTAGAAGGGAGTTTTATGTATGAAGATACGCCAGATCAATTTACAGCTACGCAGGATGTAAAAAATGATATGGAAAAAGAACAACCCATGGATCGATTGGTTTGTGGCGATGTTGGTTTTGGAAAAACAGAAGTTGCAGTAAGAGCTGCTTTCAAAGCTGTGGATAACGGCAAACAAGTAGCCATTTTAGTACCTACTACAATTTTAGCCTTTCAACATTACCAAACATTTACAGAAAGATTAAAAGATTTCCCTATCAAAATTGATTATTTAAACCGTTTTAGAACTGCAAAACAAAAATCGGAGGCAATTAATGGCGTAAATGATGGAAGTATCGATATTATTATTGGAACGCATCAACTCACCAATAAAAAATTACAATTTAAAAATTTGGGTTTATTAATTATTGATGAAGAACAGAAATTTGGTGTTGCCGTAAAAGATAAATTAAAAACATTGAAAGAAAATGTTGACACGCTAACGTTAACTGCAACTCCGATTCCGAGAACTTTACAATTTAGTTTGATGGCTGCAAGAGATTTATCAGTTATAAAAACCCCACCACCAAATAGACATCCAATCGACACAAACGTAATTCGTTTTTCGGAAGAAACGATTCGTGATGCAATTTCTTATGAAATTTCTAGAGGAGGACAGATTTTCTTTATTCATAATAGAATTGAAAATATTAAAGAAGTTGCTGGTTTAATTCAACGATTGGTGCCTTCTGCAAAAATAGGAATTGGTCATGGACAAATGGAAGGCAAAAAACTAGAAGGTTTAATGCTGGCTTTTATGAATAATGAATTTGATGTTTTGGTTTCTACAACTATTGTTGAAAGTGGTTTAGATGTACCAAATGCAAACACAATTTTCATTAATAATGCAAATAATTTTGGATTGTCTGATTTACACCAAATGCGTGGTAGAGTTGGTCGTTCTAATAAGAAAGCGTTCTGTTATTTTATAACGCCGGCTTTTCATATGATGACCGATGATGCTAGAAAACGCATC
>TARA_R110001592_G_scaffold1603_7_pt1 | contig 10041 bp, 7 predicted proteins | sample TARA_R110001592 | Tara Oceans TARA_R110001592 (sample SAMEA4398387) | marine metagenome | biome: Polar Biome; feature: [SRF] surface water layer (ENVO:00010504); material: water (ENVO:00002006), including particulate matter (ENVO:01000060) such as... | depth 5 m | reverse complement strand
TCATCACCATCAGCGTCTACCATAAACTGAGTATTAGCATTTATTTGTTGGTATATCTGCCAATGTTGTTCAGCTGCTTTTTTTTCTGCTTCTGTAGAGTTTCTATTTAATATTATGCCTTGGCTTTGCTCTAAAGCAGCTTTGTATTGTGGTGATAAGTTTACATCGCTGTTTAACATGTCGCCTTTAAATAGCTCACCACCTGCAACTTCACCAAATTTCAATAAATCTGCTCTTTCTTGATTTTCTAAATCTAAAGCTTTATTTTCTTCTAACTTTAATAAACCAGGAGCAATTCCTTCTGCAAAACCTGTGCTAAAAGCACTAGTGTCAGTTATACCTAACTTGGGGTTTTCGTAAGAACCTCCAATAGTTGGCTTTGTTTTTGTCTGAGTACCTGTTGCTCCACCTAAAACAAATGGATTAAATTGTTGTTTTGCCATAATTATATTATTTTTTAACCTTAATAGTTTGTAAGACCATATATATTGTTATTAAATCCTTGCATACCAGGCATTGGATTAAAGATACCACCAAATCCACCAAGCGGGTTTTGTAAATTACCAAAATTTGGAGCGTTTTGTGTATAGTTTTGAGCGCTGTTTTGAATATTACTGTTATAAATGTTTTGTTGTTTAAAATAATCTTGAAGTTGACCTGATTTACCTTGAATCATACCAGTGCTTGCACTTGAAGAAACACCACCTCCACCACCATCACCAAATTCAAATAATGATTGTTTAGGAGTACTTACGTCTGTATTTAAATTGTTTTGAGCTTTTCCAAGACCAAAACCATTTGTTGCTACGCCAATACTTGCTAAACCGCCAATAGCTTGGCCTAACCCCATTTGTTGTTGACTTTTAAAGGCTGCCGCTTGTTGGTTATATGAAGACGCTAAACTACTTGCTCTATTTAATTGTTGCATTTCTCTTTTTTCAGTAGCGCCGTATAAAAACTGTTTTCCAGCAGCTTGCATTTGTTGCAACTGAACATCACCCTGCGCTCTTAGCTGGCTGTTTTTTGCTTCTTGCTGTTCTATGCTTGCGGCTACTCCTTTTTTAGATTTTAAAGCAGCCATTGCTAAAGCTGTAGCTCCACCAGCGCCAGCACCTGTAGACCTTAAAGTATCAAGCGAGTTAGCTAAAGAAATATCAGCTTGCTCAGCTTGCATTTCAGCAGCACCAGTAGCTACCTGTAAATTAGCGTAAGGGTTTGTGGCGTTTTCATACGGATTTATAGGATCCTGTCTGTTAGATTCAATTTCTGCTATCCTTGCGTTTAGTGCTCTTTCTTTATCCGCAGCTTCTCTTCTTGCTCTACCTGCAGATATTGCTCCAAAAATACCTTGCCCTAAAGCAAGCGCTCCCATTATTATACTCATATTATTTTTTTATTTATTAAGAAGAATAAACCGCATCACTTGATACAGCAAAAATTTCCGCTTTGTTTGTTTGACTTGCTATTAAATCCGACGTATTCCAGTATTGCAGTTTTACCGTATTAAAATAGCCTCTTATTCCAGCCGTGCTTATACCTACAACTTGACCTTCGCTTGTTGTTGTTGTGTTGTTTCTTAAATGACCGTAATATTTATTTTCTTTATTTAAAAACTTTACAGAAATAGCAGAAGAAGATACATTTTCTTCACTACTTAAAACTGGCCATGCAGTTTCTGCATCTGTTATTGAAGATTCCATTTTCCAGCCTTTAGTGCCTTCGTAGCCTATTGTTAAAAAACTTTTAACAGAACTTGGTTGATCGTTAAATGTAAATTCAACATAAGCTGGATCAGCAAAATTAGAATCATAAAACAAACATCTTGGTACGTTTTTTTTGTAATGTTCGTATAAATTACTTTTGTTAAATGTAAAAAACCTATTACTTAGACTAAAACCAAAAGTAGGCTTGTAAGTAAAAAAAGATGTCCACCCCTTAGATCTTTCATCATAAGTTAAAGTTTTATAAGTTGAACCATTTATTAATTCTGCTGCAGATCTAGTTATTAAATTTCCACTAATTGAATTACCTTGCAAAGATATAACATATTTTTGTTTTCTTTCATCATAAGCTCCGTATATTAAATCAGACTGCGGTAATGTAGTATTAAAAAAATCTCTCATACCAGAATCTGATATTGGAGTTAATCCGTCTTGAGATAATCTTAATACAGTGCTTCTGTTTTTATCAGCAAAGTATTTTCTATTTCCATACACAGCAAAGCTTTCTGGGTTTTTTGATATACCAAACTTTCCAATAAAAGGAACTATTTGACCTATAACAAGATTAGTAGAAGCTGTAATAGGTGATCCTTCTGCTGTAAAAATAGCGTCTTTATCTATTAAAGCTTTATTAACTTTGTTTTCTTGAATTATAATTAAGTTTGTGTCTTCTGCGTAAAGTTTTTGTATAGAGCCATTAGCTATGTCTACCGCTTTTGTTATTGGCTCATTAATAGCAAACTGATTTGTGTTGTTTACTTTTGTTTTAGCGTTAAAAACTCCTGAATAAATCATCGCGTTTTGTCTTACTCTAGGCGAGTATTCATCATCAACTAAATACGCTTTAACGCCAAAATCTACAGTAGTATTGTTAAAACCACCTTTTATTCTTGACTCTTCAACGTGCCATGTTCCTTCAGACTCTCCTCCAGCTAATGCAAAAGTGTTATAATATGCTATTTCTATAGTTGCGCTCATGTGTCTATTTTTAATTTTAATATGTTTCAGAAGGGCATGAAGGGGTTAGAACTTCAATAATTCCACTTCCATCAACTGAAACTAAGCCATAGAAATAAGTGTCAATATCACCCTGAATATCATTGTTTGTGTTTCTTAAATACTTGTAAGTACCTTGGCTAAAAAACTCATCACCAAATTGATTTTGATAAGCAACATTACCACTACTTAACTCAGGGTTTACACCGCTAAAAGGATCTCCTCCAGTTCCATTTTCTATGTAAGCTATAAGCCCATTGTTAGAAGTGTTGTGTGGAGAGTCGCTCTCACACCCATCGTTAGCTGGCGACAACGTAACGCCTTTTCTTATATCACCTCTTTTAAACAAAACATCAACAAAAGCCCAGTTTTCAGGATTTGTATCTCCATCTGAAATAGTAACTCTTATTGTTCTATCTTGCTCACCTAAAACTTCTTCCACATCATTGCCTATAGGTAAATTTACAGTGCTCATATTTCCATCAAAAAACTGTGGCGAAAAGAAATGCTCAGTAGTTTTAACCTCTAACAAAGTTCCATTAATAGTAGCTTTAAACATACCAAAATTACCACCTAAAGGCAGTTGACCGTTCCAGTTAATAGGATAATAACTCGTGTCTATTACAGATGTTACAAAAGCAAATGGATCTTGTGTTTGATCAAAAATATCAGTAGCGTTATTTAAAGGTACGTTTCTATCAGGAAAAGATAAATGCGCAACTAAATGCTCGCTTTCATACTCAGGGTTTGGGCTACCATTACTAACGTCGCATGTAAACAATACTGTTCCTTCTGCAGAAAATTGGTCAATTGCAGCTTCACTATTATCAGCATTGCTTTGTATCTCACATTTACTGTTTAATAAGTTTAAGTCTAAATTTTCTGTTGCTGACCCGCCAGCATTTTCTGAAAAATTTACGCTAACAATAAATTTATTAAAATCATTATCGCCACCATTTTCAGGATTCCAAACAAATCCAGCTCCGTTTAAAGCCAATGAATCAGTTCCAGAGATGCTAAACGAGTTTGTTACAGTTTCAAAAGCCTCGTTACTAGAGGTAACATTAACAATATTATAAGTAAATAAGTTTGTTGCAGTTCCATCAGCATTTAGCAGTAATGGATCACTATTGTTATTGGTTTCTTCAAAAAATTCATTACTAGCTATTGATAAATTACTAGGTAATTCGCTTACTACACTAGCTTGTAAGTTTAAGTCAGAAACTAATCCACTTGTAGATGTTTCATAAAATATATCTAATTTAGATTTAAAAGGCTCTGTTTCAAAAACACTTAAACCTGTTATTATGCCAACAGGTGAATTATCTACATTTCTAAATGTTAAAATATCACCATTAGAAAAGTTTTGAGCAGTGTCAAGTTCTATTTCTTGAAAAATAACACCGTTTACTTCTCTACTGCTTATAGATTTTACTTTTGTAAACTCTCTAAAAACTAAATTTGGCGGGCAAGTTATTGTTTTATCTAAAGTTAAAATAGTAGTACCTAGCGATCCGTCAGTTTTTGAAAGTCTTTCTCTTTCTACTATAGTTGGTCTAAATATTTCACCATTAGAATTTTCTGTTGTTATGTCATTGCCAGGGCTAGTTACGTAGTTACCAACCTTAATCATTTCCTCGCCTTGGTTACCTTCGTTGTTATTAATTCCGTAGTCTGCCTCTTTTATTCTTAATGTTTTTTTGTTTACCGGCCCAGTACTACTACCTAAAGCATCTGCGCTTATTATTATAGCGTCTTTAAATTGAGGATTATTAGAGGAAACATAATGTCCAACTTTAATAAATGAATTGTTGCCTGTTACTGTAACTTTGTACACGTTATTACCATCATCTATAGCTTCAACAATAGAATTTGTATGAAGCAAAACTCTATTACCATTTGTTGTTCCTGCTGGCGCTAAATTAGGCAACTCAGCTACAGATGGGTTTTTCTTTGAAGAATTAACAAAACCATATATACCACCTTTTTCGTCAACTAAACCTTGTTCTCTAGCAGATCCAATACTTATAACTTCTATAGGGTCTTGATTTCCACCAAGCACAGAAGTATTTTGCGTGTCTAAATTAGCAGCTTTTGTAATTTTTGGAAAAAGCCTAATTTCAGAGCTTGATACACCTTCTTTATTAGCGTCAACGTCTGAAACTATTCTAGGTACTTTATTAATATTATCTCCATGTAATGATAGCCAAGACTTACCATTTATACTAACATCTTCAGAATCGTTTATATTGTTCCAAGAGTCAGCAGGATGCGTGCTATACACGTTGTAATATTCTTGCTCGTTTTGTTTTACTACTAGTCTCCATGAATACCAACCATAAGGATTATATTCACTACTATTTATATCACTATTATAAACTTGTTCTTCAGGAACTATTCTATTATCATTAAATCTTATATTTAAAGATTTACCAACGGCTTCTCTAATACTTGACCAACTATAACTTGTAGAACCGTTACTATTAGTTAAAGCATCATCAAGAGGTGTTGATATGTTTTCTTGAGTATGTGTATCTGTTATATCGTTAGTTTCATTTGTGGATAATATAACAGAAGACTGTCTACCAAATTTATCAGCTAAAACTACACCAACTTGATAAGTTCTTCTTTGTTTTAACGAGTGGTATTTATACGCTTTATGCAAGTGTTGTTTTTTACCCCAGTCAAAACCAAATTCTGCATCAGCTTTACTTATACTATTTATTACATAGTTTATACCTTTTTTACCGCTTTGGTCATAAGGAAGTTTAGGGTTTTCCGTGTAGTTACCATATATAATTCTGTTTCCACTTATTTCTTGAGCTTTAGCTCTTAAAGGAACGTGATCATAAACTCTTGTAGTTTGGTTTTCAGGTAAAACATTGTAAGGTTCTTCAGATTTATAAATATATCTATATACGTATCTATAGTATTGTGTTTCTGGGTTTGGTTTTACAATATATTCTTCAACGCCTGGTTGCGTAAAAGAACTTTCTGTAATAACGTTGAAAGAACTATCTACTTCTATATTATTAACAACTTTTATAGCTATTTCGTCAGACTCTTTTAATAGTATTTCTATGTTTTTAATCTTTAAATCATTAGTCCAACTAGTAAGAGGTGTTGCAAGTGTTTCTGAACACGGTAATGGTATCCTTATAACAGCTTTGTTATAAAAATTTTGCATTATTTCAACTGTAGTTTCTTTTTCAATTTTTTCAAAGCCAAACTTATTGTTTGGATTGTTTTCAATTCTAGCTTTATTTAAAGGTGAAAATATTACTTGAGTAAAAGGAGCCATTGTTGAATACTCACCGTCATTATACTTATATCTGTACGAAAATCTAACAAAATTTTCTTTTAAATATTCTGAAGAAATTGCTGAATCTTCAGTTAAAGTAATACCATCGCCATCATTATTAGAATCAATAAGTATAGGCGCTAGGTAAGGTGTAAATTTTGCTACAGATATTTTTTCTTCATTATCGTAATATTGAGTATCTCCAAAAGCTGTTTTTACATTTATTTTTCTTGGTTGATTGTAGTTGTCTGTCCAAAACAATAAATCGTCAATTAAATTAACGCCTGTTATTAAATGTCTTTTACTAAAATTTAAAAAACTACCTTTTACTAAAACTTTTATAGTAGAAGCTTCGTTACCAATATCAGCTAATAATATAGCGCAAGTGTGAAAACTTTTAGCTCTTTTTATTTCAAATATATCATCATTGTCTTCTCCTGAAAAATTACTTACAAACCAATACACTTTTTTATTAAGCACGTCGCTACAGTATCCTATTGTTTCTAAAGGCTCTAATCTAGACTGGCTTGAATTACTTGCTGAAAACAAAAAATCAGGTATACCTTTAGCTAAAGCATTACCTAAGACAATTTCTACAGCACCTACGTCAGATCCTTCTGATTGCGTAATCATTACATTTTGCGCTTCACGGTATTCACCTTTAGGCACTATTCTTTCATCAAGGTCTTTATTCATTTTACCTTTTAGAAAGTTATTTTGAATTTTAGCCATTTGCTAGTTTTTAAGTTGTTTTGACTTGCCTTTCATTATTTGAGCTACTTGTTCAAGATTAAGCTTAGATAACCTTATTTTAGCGTTTCTAAGTGCTGCTCTGCGCTCTTTTTTATATCTTTGAACTATATACTCAGGTATGTTTCTTTTTGCTGCTAAAACGTTATAAGCAACATGCTTATATAAAGCTTCTTCTGCAAACTTATGTACTTTCATTTCAGCATCTGTGCCTAAGCTATCAGACACGTATTCTAAAACTATAACTTTACCAGCTAGATCGCTACTAAAAGCAAAGCTGCCAGTTTTTTCGTCTATAGTAAAGTAACCGTTTATTTGTTGATGCTGTGGTTCAAGACCATATCTTCTACCGTAATCACTTTTTAAATGATTGTCTGATCCTACAAAATAAGTATCTTCATCAGTAGTTAAATTGCCAGTAATATTGTTTGTGTCAAATCCGTCCCATCTTGCTTCAGTTAAAGAACTACCTTCTATAATATTACCATCGCTGTCATATATGTAGTTGTAGTTTTGATCTTGTAAAGGAGTTTCTGTAGGGTTTATAGTTAATGTTGTAGGATATATAATTCTTTTAACTCCAGAAGAATCTATGTAACAAACTTTAACATAACTAACGTAATCTTGCGGCATAGGCATAGATAAAGATGCGTTTAGCTCTATTTCTTGTATTTTTACTGTTTTCAAAACATCATAACTAAATTCTTGCAAACCACGTTTAGCATGAAAAATAACATCAGATTTATTTACAAAATCAATTAATTTACCATCACCAACGTACGCAACCATAAAGCTAGATACTATGTCTTTCAAAGAAGTATATCTATAAGTTCCAAACTGTGAATTAAGAAGCTCAACTCTTAAAGTTCCTCTTGCGTTAGCTATATCTAAATTTTTGTGAGCAATATAACCATCTTGATTAAAACCATCGTTGCTTATGCTTATAATTCCACCTGAAACAGTCCAGCCAAATATTTCTATTTCAGTGTTTAAAGCGTCACTTCTAAAGTAAACTCTAATGTCGTTACCAGTAGGAGTTTCGTCAAATAAACCTGTTAAATTGTAGGTCCATATTAAATCTGTTGGCACAAATGTAGAGCTAGAGCCATCAAGATAAAAAACATGATCACCACTATAGTATGTTTGTTCTGTTGTTTTAAGTAATCCCATGTTTTATTAGTTTTCTAATTGCTTTTTAAATACTTGTTCTTGTGATACTGCTTGTATAATGCTAGGGTCTTTTATTATTACGCCAGCATATTTTAATATACCTATAACTAATTCAACCTCGTCAGAAGGGTGTAATTGAAAATCAACTCCAGTAGAATAAGTAAAAGCACCGTTGGCATCTGTAGTAAAATTCCAAACAGGATCTACAGGAACTTCAATAAAGTCCATTTGTATAGATGAAATGAAATCTGTAGGGCTTACATTTATAGTAGTATTTGTAATATAATACATTGGAAAAGTTGTTGACGGAGCAGTTAACGGTGAAGATAATAAAAAGCTTAGTTTAGATTTTTCTACTCTTTCTATTTCAGTTAATCTATTGTTTGCGGAAATATTTATAATATTGTAAAATGTAGGTAAAGTTCCTACACCACTTGTTAACGCTATGCTAGTAGTAGCAAAAAACGGATCTATTTTGTCTTGAATTTTAGTAGGTATATCAGCATAGCCTTGACCGCCTCTACCCATTGTTCTCTTTACAATAGCTTTATTATATTCATAAAAAGCTTTGTCAAGCAAATCAAGTTGTACTTGAGAACCTAGCTTAGCAAATTCATCAGGAGTTAAAAAACCTCTGGCTTCTTTATTAAGTATTGATAATACTTTTTTATATACTTTATCTACTGATATTGCCATATCTATATTTTATTATAATCATGGCCCTAATTAAAGGGCCGTGACTATTTATTGTTAATTTATTTTCTTTTGTATTGATTTGTAAACCTCAACACCTTCGTCTGACTTTAACCAAACAGCAAAAGCTGAATAAGGATTTTCGTCAAAAGGTACTGTCATTAACTTTTTATCATTTGTTCCCCAAGAAAAAGTTCTTTGATCTTGTGATAATTTAATAACGCCCATTTCTCTAGCTTTTATTGCTAAATTTCTAAGCACAACGTTTTCATCATTTACAAGCTCTAAAAATAACACTGGATTTTCTTTAGCAAATAGATATAAGTCTCTTTTAATTTCACTAGAACTCATTTTAGCAACACTAGAGCCTTGTTCTACTCTTAATATAGCTTCCATTTGATCAATATCAATTGTCATAGCTGTATTTAAAGCTTCCATTTCTATTTCTATACTTATAAGGTCTTCTTTAGCGTCCGCTACGTCATCTACCTCTTCGTATGCGTATCCTTTTTTACTGTGGTATAAAGATAATAACTTTTGTAAAGGTTGATTTGTTTTAGGTACGTATAAATTACCGTTTTCAAATACAACATGCTCTAGTATAACGTTATCGTCTTGTTCATCTTTAAATATTGATCTTTGATTACTACAATATCTAATTTCTCTATTGTAACCTTTTTCTTCGTCAAACCATAGCATTGGTTTTTTAGGTGAAGATTTTGATTGTAAAACATAAGTAAGAGGTTCTCCTCTACCTATTAGATAGTAACTTCTATCTTTCATTTCCCATTTAGGAGTACTGTCAACTACTTTTGAAGCTGACACTATAATTTCTTTAGCCTTTTTAGGCTTTGTTTGTTTTGTTTCCATAATATAATATAATTTAATAGTTTAAAAAATAAACCTAAAGGCGCCAATAAGACGCCTATAAGTTTAAGGTAATTGATTATTATGCATCAAGTGTAATAGCACAAGCAGTAATATCAGCATCAACGTATGAACTGTTAACGTCATCAGCTACAACTACAAATCCATTAGATTTAAAGCTGTTTCCAGAAATTGCATTAGCAATAGATTTGAAAACTTTAAGCTCTTGATCAGCTGTACAAGTTAACGTTACAATATCAACACTTCCAGCTTGTCCTTCTCCAAGGCTACCTGGCGCAAACTTCATTACTATAGTAGCATCAGCAGCAACAGTTACAGATTGAATTCTTGAAACTGGATACATTGCAGCATCATCAACTGCGTCAATAAATATTAAAAATTTTTCCATTTTTTTTGTTTTAAGTTTTTGTTTTTAAGTTTAAGGTTTATTAAAAAGCGGCTTTTACACCGCTTTATAATTTATAAAAAATCTATTATGATTCTTTAAGTAACACGAAGTTATTAGCTCCTTGAGTAATTAAG
>TARA_R110001592_G_scaffold10447_2_pt1 | contig 10043 bp, 17 predicted proteins | sample TARA_R110001592 | Tara Oceans TARA_R110001592 (sample SAMEA4398387) | marine metagenome | biome: Polar Biome; feature: [SRF] surface water layer (ENVO:00010504); material: water (ENVO:00002006), including particulate matter (ENVO:01000060) such as... | depth 5 m | reverse complement strand
CTTGCTAAAACCCACTAAAGTGGATCAGTTTTGCATGCTAATTAACATTGGGAGTGCAACAGACCCGAAATACAAGGTGCTATTGATAATACTATTTCTTGTTATGGGACAGGTATTGATTGGTCGCTGGATGAAGGTGTTTCTATTTTAACTGATCTAAAAAATAGTATGGAGTAAGTGCTTTGAACGATAAAGTTGAAATATTAAGTCACTTTCGCCTTTTGCTAGTTGATGGCATTGGAAACGTTAAAGTCCTTGGTCACAGGCTTGAAGGTAACGAAATAGACATTGCTTCAAATCTACTGGCTAGTTTGTCTGAGAGAATTGCTATAGAGAAAAGGTTCGGGTCTCATAAAGACATTGCTACTGTCTTGAAGAAGCTAAATTCATGCAGTGTCGAAGTAAGACTGCCCGAAGTAACTCAAAAATTCTTGATGTTATCTAGTTATGAAATAACCTCCACTGAGGTTGTGTTAAAACTAAATGAGCATTACAAAGAAATGTTTAATATTTTATAGAGGAATAAACATGATTAAACAAATTTTAGATACTAAACAACGAAATAAAATATACTTATAATGTTAAGCGAATGGGGCAAGGACTGCATAATAAAGATGGTGTTTATATTGGTACCGTGAACCGTGATAGCAACGGTGAAATAACAACTATTGTTGGTCATTATAAGGATGATTATGAAAATAATCATGGAACAACAACTTGGACTAGAAAACATCCTGATGGTTATCCAATAAATATCTAATTAATCAAGCAATAACTTTGCTGTTCACATGAGTGTTACAAAAACAGGTTTAAATTAAAATATTGGAATCAATCAGGTGACAAATTAAAGTTACTGGCCGTTAGTAAAAAGGAAAAGAAGTGTCTAAAACGAATGCATTTATTATAATTTTTTTATACGTTTTTGTCGGATTAATCGGATTTGAAGGATGGTTTAATTACAACTTTGACAGCCCAGAAAATTGGTATGCTAGATCAGGTGCGCTTTTAACTCTAATCGGGTTATATTCAGAGTTAAACGTTTTACCTAAAGCTAAAGAACTAGCAGTTACAGAGGTAATCTTGAGGAGTTCTTAACTTCTTTTATAGCAATACTTGATTGAATCGCTCCTACAGTTTTAATTCTGCGTATTTCAGATATTCGCTCATAATATTCGTCTAAATCTCTAGCTATAACTTGAAGAATAAAATCAGAATTTCCTGTCACACAAAAGCACATCAAAACCCAATCAAAATCACGAATGGTCTGCTCAAACTGATCGGTTTGCTCTGGACTATGAACATTCAGTGTCACTTGACTAAAACCTATTATATCGTAACCGAGCTTTTTACGATTAAGAATTGCTCTATATTCAGTAACAACCCCTTGTTGTTCAAGTTTTTTCCATCTCCTCCAACATGGTGTTTCACTTAAATTAACATGGCCACCCAGATCATTAACTGTAATCCTACAATCACGCTGCAGATGCCTTAAAATATTAATATCCGTAGTATCAATCGTTGTTTTAGTGTTTTTTTTCATATAAGCCGCATTTAAAGCAATATTTTTCTACATTACACACTAAATGGAGAATAAAAAGCAAGTTAATTTTAATTGTCATATGTAAAACTACTTCTCTCTTATTTACCTCTTAACAAAACGCAAATGGATGTGACCTATGCTAATTGAGAAGCTGAAATTACCTGTATTCGATGAAAGAAATTTTTTTCTGCATGATAAACACCTAGTTTTTAGTATGTTAAAAACTAGTCATGTAAAAAGCATTCACCATTATGTTCTAGGACCAGAGGGGAGCAACATATCCCAAGCTGCGGAAAAATGGTCACAGTTAAACTCTTTGGATCATAAAACTAAGCTTATATATTGTGATACTCCTGAGCAAGCTGTCCAACTCTCTAATTCTGAACATCAACCACAGAATATTAGTTTTGCCTGGACATGCGCGGTTTATTTCAAAGAGCATGAACTTTTCTTTAAATATGTTAATCATGGATTGTTTTTTGAACAATTCATAATGAAGCTTGATTGCATGCAGCTTGCTAGTAAGAAGCAGTTAAAAATAGACTGTAATCGTATTAGAGTTTCAGCACATCCTTCTCCAGCAGTATTACTAACTGATTTTGATGATTCATTTGAAATAATTGATGCAATGAGTAATTCTCAAGCAGCAGAAATGTGTGCTAAGGAACTTGTTGATGCATGTATTACAACTGAATCAGCAAGACATATACATAACCTTTACAAATTACATGAGTTTGGATCTCCTGAGATGGTTTTTTTCGCTAGTTTACCACCTTCATCAGCAAATTTATTACAGGAGTTATTAAGTGATATTAAATAAAATTATTGTTCCAAATGGTTCAGCCTTGATTGGATCTTCCATACCATCTGAATCCCCTCAAATATCAATTGAAGTACCAGCATTTGAAATAACCATAAACCAAATCACAAATCACGAATTCAATCTTTTTATGCAAGATGATGGATATTCAAAATCACAGTATTGGTCAAAAGAGGGGTGGGATTGGATAAAAGAACAAAAAATAATTGAGCCTGCGTTTTGGGATAACTCTAGATATAACCAACCTAATCAACCTGTAACAGGCGTTAGTTTTTATGAATCAGAAGCATTCTCTCGATGGGTTGGTGGACGATTACCTACAGAAACAGAATGGGAAAAAGCTGCTAGTGGTACACAAGGTAGCAAGTATCCGTGGGGAGATGATACACCTACCCTAGAAATAGCTAATTACTCACCTGGTTTTGTGCCAGTAGAAATTTCAGCCGTAAATGTAGATCAATATCCGAGCAATAAATCACCATTTGGATGTCAACAAATGGCTGGAAATTTATTTGAGTGGTGTGCAGATTTTTTTCATGCAGACACTCCTACAAAAAGGCACAAATCTTTTATAGCTGAGAGTAGACCTTCAAGACGGCGTGTATTAAAAGGTGGTGCTTGGACTACTGACATATCTAGATTGCGTTGTGCTGCCCGATGGTCTTATACCCCCAACTTACGCGACAACATTATCGGCTTACGAGTTGCATTTGATATTTAAGGAAAAAATCATGAGAATACCAACATTTTTTTGGGAATACGTAGGAAAGAAAGAGAAAATCATTGTTGATGCTAATGACCATGTTTTAGAAATTAGTGGATTAGTTGAGCACCCTATAAGCATTAAATTAAAAGATTTGCATAATCATATTCCACTTGTTAAGGAAAAAAGAAGATTTTATTGTGTTAATGGCTGGAGTCTTGAGTGTGAATGGATAGGGTTTAGACTTTCTGACTTTCTTGCACTTGCAAGACCAAATGGTGAGTATTTAAAAGCCACGAGTCTTGGTGGGTATGTAGATACTACTTCCATAAAAACATTATTACGTGGGGATAGTTGGCTTGTAACTCATATGAATGGAGATCCCCTTTCCTTTAAAAGAGGTCAACCTGTTAGGTTGATGGTTTTCGACTTGTATCAATTTAAAGGGGTGAAGGCAATTAGCTCATTTGAAATAACAGACAGCTATGAAAAAGGTACATGGTCAACCGTTGGATATACTGATGCAACAATACAGCCCTATCCCCATCGAGCTATTGATAAATCCGAAGACATCATGCCTGAACCATATTTACTTGAACTTTTTGAAAATAGTCAAATACATGGAGAATCGCTGTAATGAACATACTAAAAAATAAAATAGCTATAATTTTTGATATAGGGATGAAACAAGGTGTTACAGCAAATAGAGCAGCTGTATTAATGTCTGGTTTAGCAGCTAAATTCCCAGATATTATTGGGGAAGACCACAAAACTAACGATGGAATTACTGTTAATGGCTTTACTCAATTACCCGTGTCAATATTAAATAAGCCTGAATCAACTACTTACCATGAGATCTTAGAAAAAATAGAAACACTAGAGTGTATATCTTTTATCTTTCTTAAAAGAGCTCAAGGCCTTCGTTCTTATAAAGAGTATAGTAATTCTATTAATTCAGATCGATTTACTGATCTTGACATAGATACTTTACTTATTTACGGCTCTAATAAATCAGTAAATAAAGTGACGGGTAACTTCCAAGCCATGAGGTGATTTTATGCTTAGTAATGATTTTTATGCTTTAGTTTTAATCACTTTAGTAACTATTGTAACCCCTGGACCCGATTTTGTTATTGTTGTAAAAAACACTGTTGGGGTTTCAAGACGAGCTGGTTTGTTGACTGCCTTTGGCGTTTCAACAGCGATTTGGGTACATATATTTTACTCAATAGCCGCCGTTAGTTTTATAGCTACACAGTCTGACTTTATATTTGAAGTCATACAAATTTTAGGTGCTATTTACTTGTTTTGGCTAGGTTGGAAATCATTATCGTCATTTGATATGGAAGCACGATTAGAAGCACCTTCCAGTAAGTGTTCTGCTTACTGGAAACAGGGTTTTATCAATAATTTACTTAACCCCAAAGCTACTCTTTTTTTTATTAGTATTTTTAGTCAGGTAATAGCCCCAAACACACCTTTTTATCTTCAAATTGGATATGGCTTTATAATTACAAGTATTTGTTTATCTTGGTTTTGTCTTGTTACATTAATGCTGACTATACGAAGTATGGAACCTTATGTCGAAAAAATTGTACGACCAATAGAGAAAATCGCAGGGATCATCTTCATAACATATGCGGTGAAGATTTTCTATGACACTTCATTTTTTAAACTCGATATTTTGAATATCTAGCTAACCTAGGATCTCTTATTAAGACACATATAAATAAGATAACTTTAAGGTTATTTTCATTTGTTAGATCGCTATTTTTTATAAAAGTTGAACTTGCGATTTAAATTTGTTCATTTGAAAATTTTGTGTGTTTTTCTGTTATCGGGATATGTGTATTAGTCCGACTTGATCTGACAGTGTTCTGGTCAAGCAGCATAAGACACATTTATTGTAGACTCATTTTTATTTACATAGTGGTGTATGGTGTCACTATACACTATACTAGTTAAGTGAGAGGTAGCGCTGTTGATTATAAACTTTAAATCAAATGTATTAAAAGAACTTTGGACTACGGGCGATGTAACATTATTGCCATCAGCGTATGTTTATGACGTTATTGAAATATTAGACCTATTAGATGCGTCGGAATCCATTACTGATTTAGAGTTATTAGGTGGATTCAAGACAGATGAATATCAGCCCTCTAATTGGGCTGTGACAGTAACGGTAAATAGTGTAGAGCCCATTGGCAGCGTAACTTGTTATTACAAGCAAAGTAAGGCTTATGATGTGGACTTAAATGAATACGATTAGGAGTAGATGATGACATTAGTTAGAAGCAATAAACTACCCGCTACACACCCAGGTCTGATATTTAAAAAACGAATATTAGAAGCGCATAATATTTCCATCAGCGATGCGGCTAAAAAGATGCATATAAATAGGCCGCACCTTAATAATTTTTCAACTGGTAAAGTTGGCGTGACTGTTCCTTTGGCGATGAAGCTTGAAAAAGCTACAGGCATAAGTGCAGGCTTTTGGTTGAATTTACAGAAGACTTATGATCTTTTCATTAATCGCAATTTAGTCATAGATTGTGAGCCATTATTCAACCTAAAATCAGCATAGGAATAAAGTATCATACTGAAATTGTTAAAAAGGCCGAAATTACCGGCCTTTTTTTGTGTCACTTTGTGCGCACAGAAGACATTACTTTCAAATTTTTTGCCATATATTTTCTAATGCATATTTTCATCATATTGCCGAACCGTCTTCGTAATATCATATTATTTAATTCGTCCGCAGGAATTGGTTTAAACCCTCGTCTTTAGACGAGATAGCTTTAAGCTAGTAGTTTCGTTTATTATATGGGTATGAAATATCGTAATGGTTCACATACCAAATATAAAATAGAATATCATTTCGTTTGGGTAACGAAGTATCGTTATCGAGTTTTAACAGGTGATGTTGGGCTTAGGGTTAGAGAATTAGCTAGGTAAACTTGTGAGCATTTAGAAATTGAAATACTACGAGGTGTAGTCAGTCAAGATCATGTTCACTTGTTAGTTTCAGCTCCACCCAATCTATCACCGTCAGAAATAATGAGAGAATAAAAGGGCGGACATCTACAAAGTTGTTTCAAGAATTTCCTCAATTGAAGAAAAGATATTGGGGGCAACATTTTTGGGCTAGAGGTTACTTCTGTGTCACAGCAGGGGAATTGACGAAAGAAATGATCAAAGAATACTTGGAGCATCACTTTGAACGCAAACCAAATGACAACTTTGAAGTGGAGTAATCGGCTTTAGCCGAAATGCTGGACTTTCAGTCCGCTGTCTTTTAACCCACCGTCTTTAGACGGTGGTTGTTTAGTAAATAACGGCACTCCATCCGGCATTATTTTTTAAAATTTTCAACTTTACAAAAATACTTTTTAGAGAAAGCACGAAGCATTATAGGAATTTTCTTCAAGTTTTATTATCCCTACTAAATCCCACTAAGCCTAACAGACCGATCCCAAACAATATGAAAGTTGTAGGCTCTGGAACAGAAACTATAAACGAGCCTGTAACATCGACTTGCGAATTTTGGTAATCACCCGTAATTAAACTGTTTCCAACCACATAAATGGGAGACTCTTCCATTTTTATTAAGCCAAATTCATTGATAGGGAATGGAGCTATATAGGGTGAATTTTTAGTAACGGCAGGTTGATTTACAGTAGTCTTTACTTTTCCATCACTTTTCTTGTTTACGATAGCCACAATCCCCGTTACTCCTGCTGTAGTTATGCCAGTAATAGCCGTGCCACTCGCAGCAATTGCAGGGGCGCCTAAAGTGCCGACAGAGCCTACTGTTGTAACTCCTTGCGCGCCTGCAACAACTACATCAGCGGCAATGGTTAATCCCCCGATAACAACTATTGCAAAAGCGTCTAACCAATCTCCGTCAACAAGGGCATCGGTATAGCTTCCGTTGGATGTGAACCCTATTGAACCAAATGGATTGGTATAGTCTAATGTTCCCGTCCAAGTGATTATATCTGATGGGATATCTAACATTCCTGAATAACTCATAGATAATACTCCATCTCGGTAGGATTCATTAAGCATCTGAGCCGTCCATCCTGCATCACTCACAGTGCCAGACCAAGCTAATTCGTTACCAGCATCAGCCCCTGCCAATATCCCGAAAAGTCCAAGAGCATTTCCGATAGCTTCATGTTGAGCAAGTGTGTTAGCATCTTTTGCTAAGATTGGCCCAGCTTCTACTGTTGTTGTACATGTGAAAAACATTAAAGCAATAGCTTGAAAAGTTTTTGTCAATTTCCCCTTTTCCCGTTTCATAATAATATGTTCATTAATATCCATGTTTTATCCTCCAGAGGTATCTAACAAGACTTACGTTTTCGGAAACTATTTTTATTTCCGGTGCTCGTACAGCCCAGTTTTATAATTAGTAAATATTAAAGATAAGAGAGATAAAACTAACGAATAAAACGAATAACCCTTATAACAGCCCTTACTGGTATGTGTCAGTAATAGTTTAGTAGTTAATTTGATTTTATCAAATTTTAAAACATTCGTAGGACTTGCTACAGTCAGAATTTTTTCTCTAAAATATAAGGAATTGTTGCTGACGAGGAAGCTATTTAGTAAAAGCTATGCTAATTTTAGTTAATTTGTCACTCTCTGTATTACCTTAAAAACATTCCTCATTAGTCCAAAACGGCTATCGCTACAGCTTGTCTTTTGTTTTTCAGATTAAGTTTTCATGGTTAGGGCATCATTGAGGTTACCACCTAAATCGAGTGTTTTTTGATTGTTGGGATGAATATGTTTCAAGTGAAATCGAAGACTATTTAGCTGCACTAAATAGAGAAATACCTGTACCACTAAATGACTAAAACCCGCAACAATCGGCAACCTTAAATAGCCAATATGAGGCGTAACAATACGGACGAATATAGTTGACTGTTTCCGAATCGCGTCACATTTTAGCCAACTTATTAGTCGCTTAATGATGAGTTATCGATACATAAACTAATCCAAATCAGGTGTTATACAATACTGCTTAATGACCCCTCTGTGGCATTTTTTGCCCTTAGCGTAACGCTAACAAAGTGGCATTAGCGACGTTTTTGGTGATATTGTTAAAGCAATTAATTTGTAAATTAAATTATATACATGCACTTAAGTGGTTTATTTGATTGTAATACTTTAACAATTGTCGAGTCATTGCTAGGGCGTATGAGAATATGTAATCAAGGATAACGGATGTCTAAAATTGAGAATAAAATAATTGGGTATTTTGCACTCCATTCATCACAAGAAATTCTTTGTGATGGCGATGCATGCATTATTGCTGGCGGTCAGTCAGCATTGCATAAATATATTAAATCATCAAATGGGACTGGAAGTGAGTACCAAATCAGAAAAACTCGGTTGGGTGAAATTTTAGAAGGCATTTCACTTGGAGGGGCTTATGCATTTGATAAAGAGTCATACGGTGTGTTTTATCCTTTAGCAAACCAGCATGGATTTAATTTAAAAAACGAAGCTTTTCCCTTAACAGAAAGTGGGAAACATTTCGTAGTCGTTAGGATTATCACATGACAAAAGCAGTAAATGAGACCGCTAAAACGGCAATTTCTGCTGGCGTTATCGATACAAAAATCAATCCTAATCAGTGTTTACGAAACTGCCTAATGTCTCGAATGTGGCAAAAATGATCAAAAAAAGAATATTCAGCTCATGCTACGACTGGGACGTCAAAAAGATAAAAAATTAGAGCTAGAATTATTTGAGTTAAAAAAACTTACGTTTGATGTTTATAACGCTCCCGATTCTTAAGTTCCCTGACTGGCAACTCCGCCACCACAGCGGTCATACGTAAAATACTAAAAAGCCGCCTAGAAGTTCAAAGTGCTGTGAAGCGGAACTTCCGTTGGTGTAAATAATGATACTGTTATCAGATCCAATATATTACCCATTAATTCTTCAGTTCTTTCCCGAATCATATAAGCGCCTAGTGATTCAAAATAAAAATGAGCCTTGCTGCCCAAAAGAAAGCAGCCAAGATGCACTATTATAAAAGTGAATTAGGTCAGCCAAGCTATCAAGTACTTAGGGATTGTTGCATTCAAGGGTATATGTGAGTATTGTCAGGACAATAATATAAGACCATTAGTTATAACTAAAAGGCAGGCCATCAAAATTTAAAGGAATAAACAATAAAACCAGTTACTAAAGCTGCCACTATCCTATTGTCATTATCATGGAGTGCTATAGCTATTGCTATTGACGTGTCAGTTGATATTGATTCATGGACATATTTGAGCGGAGGAGTGAAGCAAGAGACCTGCTTCTATTTGAAACCAAATACATCTTCACAGTGTATCGAAGTTTTTAATGAAAACTCTGTATTCGGGGAAAGCCATGGAAAGGTAAATGGCTTTGTAAAAACCTACATTCCTCATAGTAATCCAAACTACCAATGTGAATTCGATCCATCAGGCAAGTTGCTGTGTTCAGGGGGCGAACCTATTTTAAAGCAGTGGGGTTATGTTATTGAAAGTCACTTTGAAAATAGAAGATATAGAGATCAATGTGATTATATGGATATAAATTTATATTTTTCTGAGCCAGAAATTAAGTGCAATGAAAAGTACTGTGACATTAAAGTCGATTTCACTTCAAGTTTTAATAAAGATGTTGAAGTGGAAGCAGAAATAGAAATGTTTAATGCCAAGGGGCGTAGGATTGGTAGAGGCGATGAGTCAGAAAATATCTATTATCCACCTGCGTCTCTAAGAATTAAACTCAAAAAGAACGTTAACAAGGTAGTATTAACTGATGTAACTTGCTCTGGATGGTAGTTACATAAGTCGCATTTTCACCACTTATGTAGGTGAAAACTAATAGCCTATTACGGATGGTTAGTTGAACTTGTAATGGTGTGAATTGTCCATCAGTTTTTCTTAGCTGACATTAAGCTTTTCATGTGATTACATCAACTATGAGCT
>TARA_R110001592_G_scaffold7011_3_pt1 | contig 10047 bp, 12 predicted proteins | sample TARA_R110001592 | Tara Oceans TARA_R110001592 (sample SAMEA4398387) | marine metagenome | biome: Polar Biome; feature: [SRF] surface water layer (ENVO:00010504); material: water (ENVO:00002006), including particulate matter (ENVO:01000060) such as... | depth 5 m | reverse complement strand
AGGGCAAAGAAGCCCCGGGCAGTACCCAGATACTGTGCCGGTTCCAAGCAGGAACGACGATTTGATAGTTGAATTCCCAGTGCCAGATAGCCGGCCTTCACCGCCTATTGGCTTTCCCGGCCTTCCAAAGAACCTTCCAAAGAAAACCAGAGGTAACTTCCCTGACTACATAAAGACAGGACAGGGCAGAAGGTTGCCGCCAAGACCTCCTATCTTAGATGATATCTTCGGAAACGAAGGCCAGCGCCCCCCAATGATGCGGACTGCTGATTTTCAAGACCGAAATGGAAATCGTATCGATGACAGAGACGAAAGGGGTGGAGGCAAAGGCAGAAAGGTTCCCAGTCAAAGAATCAAAGACTCTTACGAGCGTCGAGGCGGTTTATCTGGTCGTATTGGCGATCTGATGCGGCAAATGCAAGAAGGAAGGCAAGCGCCTGCGCCCAGAGGCGGCATGTTTGGCGACCTGATGAGCCGTATCGAGTCAGAAAGGAATCAGCCGGGAATGGATCGCCCCATGATGGGGAATCATCTTGCGCCACCTATTGAACAGTATTTTGCAGAGGGAAGCCAGCTCGAACAACAAGCGCCGGATATGGAAGCAATACGCAGGCAGATCATGCAAAACATGAGAATAAGGGGCATTGGCATCTAATGGCTATATCCAACGATTTACAGGCAGCTCAGGACGAGTACGGTAGCTCGGCATCACCTTATGCCAGCCTGAGCGATTATTTGACGCAGCGCCCAGCTTACGATAGGGGTGCGAGAGAAGCCCCGCCGGCTCCCTCAATGCGGACTTTAGAAGCCGTCATGCCTGACACTGACCAGTTGCTGGCTGAGCAGTATGAAAAGATTATGGCTGAGCAGCGAGAGGCGGAAGAGGCCTCTACGGCAGCCCGTCAGTCTGAAATTGACAGCCTTCAAGAGTTACTGAGGCAAGAACTCTCAACGTCAGAGGATGCTGCGCTCGGACAAAGGTCAGAGCTAACCAAAGCCCTTGAGGGCCAGATAGAGGATATGCGCCGAGGCGTTGACGCAGAGACGTTAGACCTGCGGCAAGCCGGATTAGATGAAAGAGCGACTCTGGCCCGTCAAATTGAGGAAGGCGACAGGCTGGTTAGCGAGGCTCAAACCTCGGCTATAGGAGACCTAGAGGATCGCCAAGGGTCGCTTGTTGGAGACCTTAAAGAGAGAATAGGATCTCTGTCTACCGATCTTTCAGACATCAACAGCGTTATTGACCAGAATTATTCTGAATTAGCCAATATCCAAGAAACGTCATCAACTGCTACCGGAGAACAAATAGCTGGTATCAATCAGGAGCTGGAATCGTTAAGCGGTACTCAGTCAGAGATTGACACCCTAAACCAGCAGCTTGAATCGTTGTATGCAGATGTTGACTCTGGGAACGTAGATCAGTCTGAGGTTTTGCGGGGAGAAGTATCTGACCTCATTTCCGGCTTAGAAGGAAAGATTGGCGGCATTCAAGACAACCTTGGCGCGCTACCTATTGACCAGATTCAGACAGAGCTTACCTCTATAAACGCTCAGACAGCCGCTTTTCAAGAAGCTGTCAATGCAGCCAGCGGAGAGAGAACGGACTTAGCCTCTCGGATCGAGGCTCTACAGGCGGCTGGTTTGACCCAAGATGATTTATCCGGCTTGTCTGAATCTATTGCGGGACAGAGGCAGACGGACATATCCGGTGCTATCAGCCCGATTCAAGAACAGATTGAAGCGTTGCGAGGGCAGATCCCCGGAGAGGTAGATGTCGATGCGCTTAGAAAGTCAATTATGGACGAGATAAACGCCCAAGCGCCCGCGCCCGCGCCCGCGCCTGAAACAGGCGGCGGAGCTGGCAGCACAGACGTAGATGTTGGGCCTATTGCGGTTGAACCGGGATTCAGCGGAACTCCGATTGACAACTTTATGGGCGGCAACATTCCAACCGGATATATCGACGTTGGCCCTTCATCTTCAGAGGCGGCTGGCTTTAACCCTGCCGGCGGAGGCTCAATGGGCGGAGGCAATCAAAGCATTTACGGACAAGGTGGGTCGGCATCTGCTGACTTCTACGGCAATGCCCCTGTTGGCTCAATGGGCAATACCGGAGTTGATTACACTCAGTACGATCCCGGCGATTATGCGAGGTCATCTGAACTTGGTTCTAGAGGGGCTGCAAATTACAACCAAGGGCCTTTTCAAGTTCAGAAATTTGACAACGACATGTTTAATCTAGGAAATTTTGGGCTTTAAATTATGACTTCATCTGCCCCTAAAAATGTGTCTAGCCCGAGCCTTTATGCCAAGGCGAAGGCCAAGGCAAAGGCTAAGTTTGACGTTTATCCGTCAGCATACGCAAATGCGTACATGGTGAAGCAATACAAGAAGATGGGCGGCAAGTATAAAGGCGCGACCGGCGGAGAAGTCACATTGGATGCAAAGAAAAGCGATTTGAACAAGGACGGAAAGCTTAGCCGCTACGAGCGCAAGCGCGGTCAAGCGATAGCAAAAAACATGAATGTTGGCGGAGCCGTTATGGTTCAGGGCAGGGGATGCGGCGCTATCATGCCTAGCAAACAAAAAAAGACAAGAGTACCCCGTGGCTAAGAAGGCAGGTTTAACTAAATGGTTTAGTGAAGATTGGGTCGATATTGGCGCTCCCAAGAAGGACGGTAAATACCAGTCGTGTGGCCGAAAAAACGCATCAAAAAAAAGTGGCAGGTCATACCCAAAGTGCGTACCCGCAGCGAAGGCGGCAGGCATGAGCGAAGGCCAAAAGAAAAGTGCCGTTGCCAGAAAAAGATCTAAGCGACAAGCCGTAGGCGGCAAGCCTACAATGGTAAAAACATTCGCCGCTCGCGGCGGAACAATCAACAAGAACTCAGGTTTATTTGGGAGAAGGTAAATGAAGGCAAAAGGCTATAGAAGAGGCGGCGCTCCAATGGGCATGAAGAAGCCGGGCAATGAGATTGTTCGTCCGGGCAAAAAAGCTCCCCCAGCAACACGCGCTCAACGTCGATCTACGCTAAGCAGGGCGCAAAGGAATCTCCTTGACTCTGTCCAAGGCGCAGAGGGAAGCAAGCAATCCACAAGCGTTATCCAAGATCTTTCAGACGAATACGGCTTCAAGCCCGGTAAAAGAGCCGGCGCTAGAGGGCGTGGTCGTAGAAGTGCCACGCCTCCCGGCATGAACATGGGCGGTGCAGCCATGAAGACTAAGGGTTACGCTAAAGGTGGTGCCGCGATGAAGACTAAAGGCTCGGCCAAGGGCGGGGCAAGAAAGCCTTCATCCAAGAAGAGTGGACTGTACGGACGCTAGTGGCTTACCTTCAGAGCAACATCCCTCACTTCAAGTGCTGGGTTCGCAAAGAATACACGCATAATCATGAGAAATATCATGGCGAATTTATTCATGCGATGGCCATTGCGGTAACCACCATGCCGACTCGGTGCTTGTCATTTCAGGTGATTTTTACCGGCGCAGAGACATACGACGATGACGATGAGCAAAACGCACATGGTGGAGCCATGTGGGCAAGAATGCCTATCACGGCCTTGGTTGCTGACACGCCACTTGACGATTGGCCTGAGGCAATGCCTGTCTGGGCTGCTCAACCTTGGGATTGCAGTTCTTATAATCACGCTACTTACGTCCTTGACCGTTGCACACCTTGCCCTTGGCTTGCCAAGATTGATGGTGAGTTTTATCCGGCGAAGTATTATTTCACAGTGGATTATGCAGAGAACGAGATAGCGGATGACCCCGCGCAACACAAACAGAGTCACATCTTGGAGCTTCTTGACGCTGGCGAGTGGACTGGCAATATCGTCGCGTTACCCAACAACAGGGTCAGGGTAACGCACCCTGCTTGGTTTGAAACGGGTGATGGTGCGCCAGACTTTAAACCGTCACAGCATATCCACTACTCCAAAAGTGATTTAGACTACACTCTTGACGTGAATCAGGTTTTCAACAACCTCTACGCAGGTGATAAAGATGGCGGTAAGCGGAAGTAAAGATTTTGAATTAGACGTAGCTGATTACGTTGAAGAGGCCTTTGAGCGTTGCGGCTTAGAGCTTCGCACCGGCTACGACCTGAAAACTGCTAACAGATCCCTGAACCTAATGCTCGCTGAGTGGGCAAATAGGGGTTTGAATCAGTGGACGATCAATCAAAAAACTTTAGCGATGGTCAAGGATACGACCTCGTACACGATTGATGCGGTCAACCCAACGGCAACCATCGATGTGCTTGACGCATTTATTCGTGAGACTATCGGGGGCGTATCAACAGACGTTCCACTGAGCCGAATGTCCCGGGCTGAATATGCCAATATGTCGGTTAAGTCTAGCACCGGAAAGCCTAATCAATATTTTGTGGACAAGCAGATTAGCCCAACCGTAACGGTTTGGCCTGCCCCAGATCAGAGTGCTAAGTACGACATCTACCTAAACGTATTAAGCCGAATGGATGACGCTGACGCAGGGGTTAACACCCTGCAAATACCCTTTCGGTTTTACCCGTGCCTTGCCGCTGGGCTGGCATATTATTTAGCGTTAAAGAGAGCACCAGAAAAGGTGCAGATGCTTAAAGGATTGTACGAAGAAGAGTTTCAACGAGCCTTGAGTCAAGACGAAGACCGGGCATCGTTCAGGATAGCCCCTGATCTTCGCGGGTATAACATAGCCTAATGGCTTACGCATCCAACAAGAAGGCTTACGGGATCTGTGATATATCGGGTTTTCGCTATCGCCTGAAGGATATGAAGATGACATGGGACGGCTTCTTAGTAGGGCCAGACCAGTGGTCACCTAAGCATCCTCAGCTCATGCCGAAGCCACCGCCTTTTGATCCGCAGGCTTTGCAGATAACTAGGCCAGATCAAGCTGCTGACGGAAATGACAACAATTTCTTTACCGTCTACACCAACGTGGGAGATGGAATTTTGGGCACAACTTTGCAAACTTTTGGAATAACCTGTAGTGTTGGGACTGTGGAGGTAACTACGTCATGAGCTTCACGTTAGCAACGCTTAAATCGACCGTGCAGGATTACTTGCAGGTCAATGAGACTACGTTCAACAACAATCTGAATACGTTCATTCAGGAGTCTGAGAGCCGCATCTTTAAGATGGTGCAGCTACCAGAGCAAAGAAAGAATGTGCAGGGTACGTTGTCGGCAAGCAATCGATTCTTGGCAACCCCAAGCGATTACTATGCACCGTTCTCATTGGCGGTTATTGATAGCAACAACAAGTACCATTATCTGGATTTTAAGCATCCATCTTTCATTAAGGAATATAGCCCGATCACAACAACGACTGGTCGGCCAAAGTATTACTCATTGTTTGATGAAGCAGCCTTTGAGCTGTCGCCGATTCCAGATTCTGGTTACACGGCAGAATTGCATTACCTGTACAAGCCAGAGTCACTGACCGCTGGCAGCGACTCTGGTACGACAATCCTGTCAACGGATCATCCCGATCCATTGCTGTACGGCACCTTGGTTGAGGCGGCTGTATTTTTAAAAGAAGCTCCTGACGTAATAGCCAACTTCGAGGCTCGTTTCAAGGAAGGCATCTCTCGGATGAAGAATCTGAGTGAAGGTCGAAATACCCGAGACGAGTACAGGTATGACTTATTACGGACAGGGGTGAGCTAATTGGAACCAATTAAAGAGTTAGAAGGCAAGAAGATAGCAATAATCGGTCTGGGCGCTAGTCAAATTGACTACGTGATCGGCAAAGAGAACAGCGTCGAGTGGGACGAGGTATGGGTAATTAATTCAGCCCTATCGGTTTTTGAGTGCGACAGAGTGTTCATGCTAGATCCGGTAAGCCGGTTTTTGGATACGGATGATGCGGGCAATCAGACCAATGTCATGCGTAAGCTTCTGCCAAAGTTTGAGAAGCCGATATATACGTGTGAGCTAGATGATCGCGTGCCGGCGCTGGTTGAGTACCCGCTTGAAGAGGTGGTGAAAGACCAGAGATGCGCCTACATGAATACAACGGTTGCTTACGCACTGGCTTTTGCGGCGTATAATAAGGTTGGTGAGGTTGATCTGTTTGGGATGGACTTCAGCTATAAGAACAACTTGCACTTTGCTGAGGCTGGCAGGGCGTGTCTTGAGTTTTGGATCTGCAAGATGATCGCAATAGGGATAAAGATTGGCGTTAGCCCTCGGTCATCCTTGCTAGATCAGAACGTGCCCTTGCAGGAGAGGCTTTACGGATACCACCGGCTGGCTAACCCCAAGGTGGCAATGCCAAACCCAGAAGGCGAGTGGGTGGTGTGTGATCGCTCTGAGCTTGCTCAGATGGTTAAGAAGCACAACCTAGAGACGGTGGAGTTGCCATCGTCGCCAGAACCGTATAAGGGGTAGTCATGTCACAGGGAGATTTTCAGCTAGGGCAGATCATGGTTTCGACCACCCATAATCGTGGTCATGACGTAGAGTTTTGGGCAAAAGAGACAACGAAAAAGATATTAGGAATTTCTGAAGAGGCTGCGCCTCATATTCGTTTGCAGGCAGAGGCTTTCCGAGATCAAGTTTATACCTTAATATTGATGGGTATGAAAAATTCTGTGGCCTCTGACAGAGTTACAATAAGAGGCTTGTTGGCCTCTCAGGGCCATGAAGATATGGCGAAAATAATTAAGGAGCTTTGATATGGCTATCACCAGTGCGATTCCCACCAGCTTTAAGCAAGAGCTTTTAGTTGGTACACACAATTTTACCGCTTCTAGTGGCAATGCTTTCAAGATTGCGCTTTACACTTCGAGCGCAACTTTAGGCGCTGCGACAACGGCTTTCACAACGACAGGGCAGGCCAGTGGCACAAACTACACCTCTGGCGGCGCTACGGCTACTTCTGTTACGCCAACCACTAGCGGGACTACCGCAATTTGTGATTTTGCGGACTTGACTTTTGGCACGGCAACTGTTACGGCGAGAGGCATGATGCTGTACAATGACACCCAAGCCGACAAGGCTTGTGCAGTGGTCGATTTCGGCGGAGACAAAACAAGCACCGCTGGAGACTTTACTATCGTGTTCCCCAGCCCAACGGCTACGGGTGCGATCATACGGTTGGCGTAATGCCTAATGCCATTACAGACACTAGATTTCAAACCCGGCATCGACAAGGAAGGCACTGATTATTCGGCGAAGGGCGGCTGGGTAGACGGTAATTTAATTCGGTTTAGAAAAGGCCGAGTCGAGAAAGTGGGTGGCTGGCTAAAGCTTGGCTCTAACTATTATCTCGGCACAGGCAGGGCGCTACACTCTTGGATTAGTCTTGGCGGTGTGCGCTACCTTGGCATTGGGTCTACGTGGAAATACTATATCGAAGAGGGCAACAGCTACTACGATATAACGCCTATCAGGGCAACGACATCCGCTGGTGATGTCACCTTTGGCGCAACCAATGGCTCTTCTACCATCACCGTTACCGATACGGCGCACGGCGCAGCAAACGACGATTTCGTGACCTTCAGCGGAGCCGCAACCCTTGGCGGAACCATTACCGCCGAAGTTCTAAACCAAGAATATCAAGTGTCATTAGTTACTAGCGTAAACGCCTATGAAATTATCGCTAAAGACACGTCAGGCGCAACGGTAACCGCTAATGCGTCAGACAGTGGGAACGGCGGCTCTAACGTGGTCGGAGCCTACCAAATCAATGTTGGCTTGGACACATTCGTAAAGTCTTCCGGCTGGGGTGTGGGCACTTGGGGCGCAGGAGGATTTGGTTCAGCGTCATCAATTAGCGCAGTAAACCAGCTCAGGCTGTGGACTCACGACAACTACGGCGAGAATTTAATTATTAATCCGCGTGGCGCTGGCATCTATGAGTGGCTTGAGAATGACGGCGTATCAACTAGGGCCGTTAACCTTAGCACCCGGTCAGGCGCTAATCTGGTTCCGACAGTGGCGCTTCAGGTTATTACAAGCGAGACAGACCGGCACTTAGTGGTTCTGGGCGCAGACCCGATCAACAATAGCAACCTGCGATCCAATGTTATCGACCCGATGCTGGTGGCTTTTTCTGACCAAGAAAATGAGTTGGATTTTGAGCCAACGGCTACCAACACGGCAGGCTCTTTACGATTGTCGTCTGGCAGCTTTATCGTCGGCGGGATCAAGTCTCGACAGGAGATCCTGATCTTCACCGACACCAGCCTGTACAGCATGAATTTTATCGGGCCACCATTAACCTTTGCGATCAACCTGATCAATGAAGGCTCTGGATTGCTGTCGCCAAAGTCGGCTGTCAATGCGCCAAACGGCGTTTTTTACGCAAGCAAGACTGGCTTTTACTTCTACTCCGGCTCGGTTAAGCGTTTGCCCTGCACGGTTCAGGAGTACGTCTTTGAAGACCTAGACCTTGACCAAGCCTTTAAGTGTCACATGGGAGTGAACACCGAGTTCAGCGAGATCTGGTTCTTTTATCCTAGCCTCGAAGATGGCACAGGAGAAATCAGCCGGTACGTTATCTACAATTACGAAGAGAACCACTGGTCTGTCGGCAGCCTGATTCGTTACGCATGGCTTGACGTGGGGATCGAAGATCTGCCGTATGCCACGGCAACGAGCAGCTCGCAGCAGTGCATCTTTCAGCATGAGACTGGCTTTGATGACAATCAAGACGCTATGACCAACGTCTTTATCGAGAGCGCGGACTTGGACATTGCCTCTGGCGACTCTTTTACCTTCGTCAAGAAGATCATCCCTGACATGAAATTTGTGACCCAGTCTGGCGTGAGCGTTGACCCTGCGATGAATATTGTGTTGAAGAGCCGAAATTATCCCGGCGAGAGCCTGATAACCGACTCGACCAGTCAGGTTACGCCAACGTCTACGTTTAGCAGCGTCAGAACGAGAGCAAGGCAGGTTGTATTTCGGTTTGAGAGTGATGATGATAATACCGCTGCCGACCAAAAAGGTTATAAATGGCGGCTTGGATCGACAAGAATTGATATGCAGCCGAGTGGCGGACGTGCATGAGCAGGCTTCTTGAGACAAGATTACCCTTCTCTCAGGGCGATTCTGTTAGCTCAGAAACCTTCAATCGCCTGATTCGGATCTTAGAGATTAATCTTTCGGCGGTAGATTTCACGATATCTCCGCACTATAACTCTGGTCAGATTAGCGAGCTTCAATTTGCAACAGGCAGTATAATCTTTAATACTACTAATCAAATCCACCAAGCGTTTGACGGTAATAGTTTTAGAGACCTTTATAACCATCAAACATACCCATCAGGCCAGTCGGTTACGGCTTCAGTTGGGAATGTAACAGTGAGTACACCCTAATGGATCAAATGCTACAAAATCGTATTCAGAGCCTTTTGGGCGATGACAGTCAGCCCAACCTGATGACCACGGAAATGCCTAGTGACGCCGAGATGAAAGATTTTTCCTCGGTTTCAATGCTGCCTCAGTCACAGAGCGGAGATATGGTAGAGGGTAAGGATTACCTGAACATTGGCGGTCAGTTCTTTTGGCCTTGGGAGCTGGAAAGCGCCCTACCGGACGGCGTTAGTGACACTAGGGCCATCTCAAGGTTTCTTGAGTCCCTGCCAGAGAAACCTGCCATCAAAGAATTGCAACGGCTGAAAGGCATCGTTGGGCAGGGTGGCATGAGGGGCGGCATGGTTTCTGATAAAGAAATGGCGATGGCTCGCGGCATGGGCGGTATGGATAGAGGCTCGGTCTCAGAAGCCGAGATGAAAGAGTTTCGCGGCATGGCTGAGGGCGGGGAGGTCGATCAAGCAGAGATGATGATGATGGAGTCATCACCAAATGGCGATCTAGAGCAGACAATTATGATGCTCATGCAAGAGCAGCAGGCAACCAACGACCCTGATGAACAAAAATCTTTGCAGGCTGTAGGCGAAAACTTACAGGCGGCGGCTCAGGCCCCGATGGCAGAGCAGGCGGCAATGCTTGCGGCAGAAGGTCGCGGCGGAGACACCAAGCTTGCACACCTAAGAATTGGCGAGGTGGTTTTACCTCCAGAGGCTTTCGAGGACGAA
>TARA_R110001592_G_scaffold104925_2_pt1 | contig 10047 bp, 3 predicted proteins | sample TARA_R110001592 | Tara Oceans TARA_R110001592 (sample SAMEA4398387) | marine metagenome | biome: Polar Biome; feature: [SRF] surface water layer (ENVO:00010504); material: water (ENVO:00002006), including particulate matter (ENVO:01000060) such as... | depth 5 m | reverse complement strand
TGTCTAATCTTTTAAATGATCCTGAGTCGGTTGTAAGTCTATTTTTACTTGGGTTGTATTTTAAACCTCCATCACCTAATAGGGATTGTTGTGTTGAATTTGCAGCATTATCAATAAATGTGATAAATTGATCTTCATCATCACTGTTAGCAGCAACTATTAATTGTGATGCAACTGCTGCAGTTCCAATATTAGTTAAGTTAGAACCATCACCCGAAAATTTACCCGCGAATAATGTTTTTGTAGAGGGGTTGTATTTTAACTCAGAATGTGCTTTTAATGATTCATTTTCTCCATCTGGGGATGTATCATCTATAAAAGTAAGTGGATGGTTTCCACCATCTGCGTCTGATGTTACTTTAACCTTAGTTGCATTGACTGCATCGGTTGCATTAGCTACAGTGGGAAGGTTAGTTAATAAACTACCATTACCTGAAAACTTACTTGCAAATAATGTGTCTGATGTGTTATTATACTTTAAGTCACTGTCTGCTTTTAATTCTTCATATGATCCATCTGCTGTGCCAAATATAAAAGCAAGATGGTGATTTCCACCACCTGCAGGTGTTGATACCTTTATTTTATCTGCATCATCTGCTAGGTTTGCTTTGGTTGCCCAACTTGCTGTACCCACAAATCCTATTTTATTGGCATTATTATCTACTTCGAAAAACCCATTAGGACCCTTTATTTTTACACTACTACCTGTGATTTCTAATGAACCAGTCATTTGGTGTGTAAGAGAGGTGGCTCCCAAATATTCTGGGTCACCATCACCATCAGTTCCAGTAGAACCAGAACCAAATATAAAGACTCCTGCAGCCTCTGTAGCTCCTAAATCTGTGAAAGTTAATCCTTCAACCGTTAAATTACCCCCAATTCGGGCACTATTTGTTACATCTAAACCAGAAGCTGATAAGATTGTTGATTCATTACCAATGTGAGAAGCTGTTATTGCTCCTGCTGTTAGTAAATTATTTAATGGATTATATGTTAAGGCACTATCAACATCAATTGTATTAGTTCCTGCACCATCAGTAAAAGTTAAAAAATTATTTGTGGCCTCAGTATTATTTTGAGTTACGGATAAAGTTGAACCTACACTTGATGCATTGGTTGCTGTTGTTTGTGCTATTGCAATTGCTTGAGAAACATTAAAATATGTCCCACCAACTGTTCCTTCTCCATTTATATTCAAGACATCTAAAGTATTAGCTACTGTAGTGCCTTGTGCATTATGTTTAATTATAAGGTGGTTAAGAGAAGAAGAATTATTTACATTAAGGTTTGTAATGTTAGATGTGTGGAATGAACCTGTTTGAACTGTTAATTTTTGTGATAGTGGATTATATTTAAACGCGTTAGATGAAGTGAATGAAGTGTCAGCTTGAACATTACTCGCATGCCAAGTATTGTCTCCAAAAATAATAGAGTGGTCATTATCATTTACTAAATCTGCTGTTCCAACACCAATTTTTCCTTTAATGGATGATGCTGTTAATGATGTTTTAATGTTAGCAGAAGATGCTGATATATGTCCACTTGCACTTATATTACCTGAGGCTGTTATACCTCCTATAATTTTTATAGCACCACTGATTGCAAGATGTTCGGCTGCAAAATAATGTGAACCAACATGACCAACAATTGGAAGTTCATTAACATCAATAGCTTCGTCTGCATCTGCATCAGGATTTCCAAAAAATTCGTGAGTATTAGAACCATCTGCTAAAACCTGACTACTTGATAAGATAAAAATGCCAGAACCAGCACCACCACCTCCACCACTTGCTGTGAGGTGAAGTTTACCGGTTGAATTGTCTACTACAATAAATTTAGCAGTATTATCACTACTCCCATCATGGTTTGATAATAAAGAAGCACCACCTGGAGCAAAACCTACATGTACATCTCCCCCAATGTGTGTGTTTGAGGAAGTAAGTTTACCTATTATTGCACGGTCATCAATATCTAATGTAGAAGCACTTATAAATCCACTAGCTGATATTGTAAAAGCATGAGTTGCGCCTTTTATTTTTGCTGTGTTATCTACAAAGATAGATTTTAATTGAGCATCACTACCTGATACTAATACTTTTTTCCATTCTGCCATTTTATTCTATTTTTATTTATGTCTTTAATACATATTATCCCCCTAAGATAATATTGATTTACTTGAAAATGTTGGTACTTGAAATTCTACTCCACTTCCTACTGCGCTTCCTGTTACATCAGATGTGGTTCCACCTCTAAATGCATGTAATACATTGTTTTCATTACCTGGTATAGCATAAAAACCTGAAGATGCGGGTGTTGTTAAGGCTGCATTTAAAAATACATGTGATCCTGTGTTAGCATTACTTCCAGTGAAGGATCCTGAAGGGCCATTTGATCCTGATTGGTAAAATAAGGTAGTAACTACCCCTGAACTACTTGCAGCTGACTTACTTGATGAATTAAATTTAAAAGATCCACTTCTAATTACAACCGAACTTGAGTGTATTATAATTTCTCTAGTAGGTAAAAATACAGGATTATCTGTGAGCGTAAAATCGTTAGCACCTGTTTCTCCTGAGTCTTGTTCACCATCTCCAAATATTTTTCCTTTTACAAGATATCTAACATAAGTTCCATCAGTACTATTTGCACCATTAATGAATTGTAAAATGCCTATTCCTCTTATACTTCCTATTTCACTACCTGATAAAGCAAATGAAGATGTGCCTGCAGACCCACTATGGAAAAATCTATGACTCCATGAGTCTATTGAGGATGATTGGTGTATTTCTCCTAAATCTCCCCCAGGGGCAAATGACCATGTAGCGGCTGTGTTAAAATCTGAAGTATTATTAATAGTAATGTCTTTAAAACCATTACTGTTAGCTATGTCGGATACTACAGATAAATTATAAGAAGCAGTAATGGGTCCTGTGTCTTCATCTGAACCCACTATTGTTATAAAAGAACCACTAGGTACTGCGTTTCCTAATAATCTTGCAAAACTTGCACTTGCTTGATTAAAAGAATTAGTTGATTTCATACTTCTAGAAATAAAATTTAAAGACATAGATCTAAATTTATCATCTCTAACTCCCACATAACTGTGAGAAGTACCTAATTTTATTACTTCAATATGGTCTGTTGTTGTTAAGATAGTCTCATCAAAAAATCCTCCTTTAGCTTTTGATGAACTTCCATGCTTAAATTTAAAGGGAATACGGTGTTTACCTTTAACTGCTCTAGAAGCTGAAAAATCATCAGAACTTTTAATATCAGAAAATATTCTATTTTCAAATATACCTTTTTGTGCCATATTAATTTTTGTTATTTATTATAAATATATGTAAATAAGGGGAAAAATAAAATTTTTTAGTTTATTCTTCGGGAAATCCTAAAAAGAAATTACTACTACTGTATAATAATGCACCTTCTGCTGCTTTAGGAGTATATAAATATTCATCTAAAATTATAATTCCATCATTTCTAACTTTTACGGGATCCATACTTCCAGATTTAATTAAGAATGTAAATCTACCATCACTTAATTTGGATGAATCTAATTCAAATTGGTTTGATTTAACAAAAGAGGATGAAAACTGTGATGATGTTAAATGAGTTACGTTTAACTCATTTAAATTAGTTCCTATAGTAGCAGTTGATGTTGAGGGAAGATAAAATGGGGGAAATTCTACAACTACAGTTTCTTGGTCTGCTCCTAAACTAATTCTTGTAATGTAAGTTTGTTCGGTTTCTTCAACATAAATAATTTGCCCTTCTAATAATCTATTTTGGTCAATGTTGTCTCTAGCTACTAATGTAGGTACAGTAATCCATCCCCCCTGAATAAACTTTATTTCAGTTATTGGGATTTCATCATTGGGTATTATATATTTATCACCTAATTGTATTGGCATATCATTGTTTTATTAAGTTGGAACACTATCTGTGTCATCTTGTAAATAATAAGTTGCGGTAGCAGAAGTAACACCTTCAGTAAATATTATTCCCCATCTACTATGACCTTCAGCTGTTCCCCCATTTATGTTAAAATAAAATACACCAGAAGCAACAAAACCTGAAAGACCTCCTAAACTGTATAAATATTTTCTACCTCCTTGATTGCTCAAAGAGGGAGAAGGACCATCAAGCATAGATGTAGGTTTATTTAATAATCCACTAGAATCAGGGAATAAGATAAGTAAATGACCTGTTGCTGAAGGTGATATGGCACCTGCTGATGCTATACCAGTTACTCCCGCTAGGTTTGATTTATTACTTAATGTTGTTATTTTTGAAACTGTGCCATTTAGAGAAAAACCTGTGCCCGCATTATTATAGGAGGGACTAAAAGATGCATCTCCAATAGAAGAGCCATTGTCTGTACCTGTACTTGCAAAATTGCCTATTACAGAACCTGATTGTATTCCTAACCCATTATTGACTCCTACTGATCCTTTTAAATAATTTTCAACATAATTTTCTACTGATTGATTGTTAAGACCAGCTAATGTTTCTAAATTTGTTTTATTGTAACTATAAATATGGATATTTGATGAAGGTGGTGGAGGGACACCTATTGAAAAAGATCTATTTAATGAAACTGTATTATAACCATCGGTAAGTTCAACTGTGACATCTATTGTTGAATTTGCGGGTATACTTATACCTGTTCTTTGTCTTAAATGTGTTGTTACGTTACTAAAATTATATGACAAAGTACCCATTTCAAAGTAGCTGTTTCCATTAGTAACTGTGGCTTTTACCGAATTAGGTCCATCGTCAGGTGAACCTATAGTATAAAGAGATATATTTTCACCATTAGTTCCTGTACCTGCTTCAATAAGTGGAGATCTGTTTTCATCTACAATACTAATTATAAAAGGAGGTAGATTTTCTGTTATATTAATAGTAATGTCAAAGGATTCTTGAAAACCATTTCCACTAGTTACTGTTATGGTTTCATTAATTGTAAGAGGATGGCTGTAATTTCCTCTTACGTTACTTGCTAATGATAATAGTACTGTATCGTTTCCATCATTTGTTAGAGTAAGAATAGTAGAGGGTGAAGTTGTAAAGGTAAATGCTTGTGAAGGTAAACTATCGTTACTATATGTTATAGAAGCTTGGTTTCCTTGATATCCATTAGAGTTTATTACTATGTTGTCTCCTGTTGTTGCTGATTCTATAATGTAAAAAGAACCATTAGTAGTAAAAGTACCATTACTTGCTCCTAATATAGTAATAGAATCAGATATTTCTCCTGTATTACCATGTTGATCGTCTATTTCAAATGTAAAAGGATAAGTATCTGCTGCTAAATTAGTAGAAGGTCTAAGGTTATAGTCATCTCCATCAATAAAAGTAGATGTACCTATAGAAGGAGTTGTAACTGAAAGTCTGTCTATTACATATTCTTGTGCTAGCGAGTTGTTACTAAATGTAAATTCTAAAGCAGGAGTTGAATCTGTTTGATTATAAGTAAATGAAACATTCATATTATATGCTACCCCTAAAATAACGGTAGTATTGCCTAATATATTAGCTGATGAGAATGGAGTGTTTGTTATTATTTTAGCTCTAAAGCTATCACCAGCTGGGCCACTAGTTCGTCTTACTCTAGCAGTTACATTATAAGTAAGACCTTGTTGGAAACTAGAACAAAAAACCTCTACTTGAGCCGATTTATTTGCATCCATATTTACAGTAAATCCTGTAGTTGAAGTATTAGATACAGTTCCTGTAGTATTATTATTAGTTGTGGTTGTTATAGTACTAGTTGTTAAATTAATAGGGGTTATTACTTCAGTTTGGGTTCTTACTACTTGTAAATTAGTTCCTGTAAAATTAAGAGAACTGTGATCTATTGTGTCACCTTCAGCATCATTTAAAGTAAGTTTAGCTAAATTATTATTAGGTACAGCTAAACTTGTGTTATGGTTTACAGTAAATTGGGGAGATATTTTATCTAAAGAAATTAAAGGACCATTATTATTAGATATGTTTACATCGAAAGTAAAACTTGTTATTGAAGGAGGAAATTCACTTCTTCTAATTGTAAGAATACATGTTAAAGTATTATCTGAATTGTAAATTGATCCTAATATATTTGAACTGACGTTTTTAAAACCTATACTATCATTAGTAAAATTTTTACTAGTAGTACCATCAGTAAATCCTATTTTGGTACCTGTTGATGTTATTGATCCTATTGCAGTAGAATAAGAACTATTACCATTATCTGGGTCGCTTATATTGATTTGTGTGTTGTTACTGTTATTGGAGAAGACACCTTCATATGAACCTAAATTATTTTTACCCCCACTCCAATTAACAACTCTATCACCTACAGTTGCTGTTTCTATTATATAAGCATTATTAAAATTAGGAGTTAATGTAAGATCTCTTATACGTCCAATAGAAATTTGAATGTCCGCTGAATCAAAAGTAGAAGTTTGTCCTGATTGTTTAACTTCAACTGTGTAGATATACATGTTAGCTACTCTTGCATTTAAAAGTTGTCCTGATTTTAAGGTTATATCTAAAGATCCATTTACTGATTCAAATGGGTCTTGGGATGGGCTATCATAACTTGTACCATCTAATGTAGATTTTATATCTCCTGAAGTAGCTGTGAAATTTCCTTGTGCGTCAAAAGTACCTAAAAATGCCTCTTTTAATGTAAAACTATGTACTGTTATGCTATCTGATTCAGGATCACTTGCAGATAAAGTTCCTACTGAGGTTCCTACAGTAGTTATACTTTCTGTTACTCCCGTTAATATTTGGTCACCTATAGTAGGAAATACATTAGCATTTAATGAAATTCTAATAGGTAAGTGGGTAATAGAATTAGGATCCTCACTACTTTGAAAATGACTGTCACTAGCAGTTAGGGCTAAGTTATATGTAGGGAATGATGATTCATCAAGTTGTTCATTAGGATTAACTTCTAATTTAACAAAAGTACCTGACACATGTAAATTAAAATCTCTTTTAAATTCAGTTGAATTTGCACCTTCATCTCCTGATCCTGTTTCAATTGTAATAATATCTCCTTCTGCATCATTAAAATAAAAAAACTTAGGACCACCTGCAAAATTAGTGTCATTTTCTGATAAAGAATATGCTTGTAAACCAATATAGGGAGAACCTACAACACTATTTTGTCTAAATATAGGAGCTTTATTAGATATAACTTGAATAAAAACTGTGGTAAGTGATTTCCCCCCACTACTATCTGTGACTATTATTGGGAAAAACTGAACAGGAGTACCATTAAAATTATTTGTATTAGTAGAATCACTAGTTTTTGTTTTTACAAAAATATTACCATTACTTTCATTTATTCCAAAATTACCAGCAGTATATATATTTTGGGTATTAAAAGTTACAGAACCCCCATCAGGATCTTCAGCAACAACATTACCTATTACAGTATTTACAGCTGTAAATTCATCTACTGTAAAAAGTTGATTGGAATCGATTATGGGTAAAGTATTAGGAAAAAATACTTGTTCCACAAAATCAGTTAAGGTTCCTGTTGTTCCTATGTTATTACCTAAAAGATCTCCTAATAATTGATTAGTAATAAATCTATTTCCATTGAAAGGTGCACTTTCACCAGTACCTTGGGATAGTGCTGTATTAAGAGCTGTTGCTATTGATGTAGAAACATGAAATAATGTTCCATCTGAATGGTTTGTGTATAATTCTTTTATTGAGGCACTGTCAGATGATATCGTAGTAAAATTACCACTAATAAAAGAAGCTGTGACTGCTCCTGATAGAGTTTTAGTAGAAGGATTATATACTATTGTATTATCTGATTTAATTAAAGAATTACCTGTTGCTGAATTAGCAAATATTAAAGGAAAATTATTACTAGAAGCTTCATTTGTTATATTAATTGTGTTTGATGAATCCGCAATAATAGAAAAACTTGATGAAACTGCATTACTTGCAGTTCCTATATAACTTGCACTTACTGCCCAACTTGAAGTTCCTACAAAACCAATAGTATTAGTACCCGGATTTATAGATAAAGCTGTGTCTGATGTGAGTACACCTACATCTACTGATGTATTAAAGAAAAATTCGGTCCAAGTTATAGTAACTTCTCCAAATGCATTTTCAGTTTTTGTAGCACTGTATGTTTTAGTATCTTCAATTACATATATAATTTGCCCTTCTGAAATTCTATCGGGATGTATAGCGTCTCTAGCTGTAGTTGTAGCTACAGTTTGCCAACCTCCCTTTACAAATTCTATATTTGTAAAGGGAACATCAGTTATACTGGGGTGAATTACGTATGTAGTACCTACATTTATTGCCATATTACATTAATTATGAGGGTGCGCTATCAGTATCATCTTTTAAATGATATGTTATTGTATCTCCTGTTTTTCCTTCTAAAAATATCATTCCCCATCTACTATATCCACTAATAGGTGTACTTAAATTAAAATAATGAACTCCCGTTCCTAAAATACCTGGAAGTGATGTTACTGCATATAAGTACCTTCTTCCATCCACATTTGAAGGTGCTGGGATTGCAGGACCGTCATACATACTAGTAGGTTTATTAGATAAATTAGAAGCATCAGCAAAAATAAATAAATATCTTGCTGACGTTCCTCCTCCTATAGCTCCTGCTGATGCTATACCTGATGCTCCTAACATATTAGTTTTATTATTAAGAGTTGCAATTTTAGTTACTGTCCCTACAGTTTGATAATTTCCTTCAGTGTCTGAATATACTGGTTGAAAACTATTTTCCCCTAAACTACCTACCTGAAAGTGTTTTATAACAGATCCTGATTGAGGAGTAGTGCTTCCAGGAGCCGCCCCTAATGCATGTGTTCCTCTTAAAATATTTAATGTTTCAGCTTCTGTTCCTCCTGACCCAAATCCATTCCATGAATAAATGTAAATAGGGGCTATTTCAGCTAAAGGGGGAGAAACTGTAATAGTGTCTGATAAATTAGTACTATTATTATATTTATCTTTTATAGTTATATTAAGGGGAAAAGAAGTTGTTGATGTAATAGTTGAATTAACATCAACATCCCATGAAGTACCATTACTATTATTTTTAGATATTGTTAATTGATTTTGGGCAGTTGAATTTGTAATTAATGCTGTAATAGGGTAATCTCCCTCTGTGTCTGATACTGTTAGACCCGCAGCTTTAGTACCTACAATTGAATTTTCATAAATTGTATTTGTAGTTAATGTACCTGTAGGAGCTGAATTATTTGTTATATTAATACTAATAGTAGTAGATTGGGACCTACTAAATTGATCTGTTATTGTTATAGTTTCAGTGATTGTGGATCCATTACTATAATTTCCTAATATGTCACTTGATAATGATAATAATACTTTATTACTTCCACCATCTGCCAAAGTAAGTACGGTACCTGATTGAGTTGAAAAAGTTACTTCCTCTGTGATTCCTTCTCCTGAGGAGGGTGAAAATGTTATAGAAGCTTGGGTTCCCGTACGTCCATTACTATTTGTTACTATATTGTCTCCTATTTCTGCTGTTTCTATGACATAAAAAGTACCATTTGTAGTAAAAGTACCATCAGTGGCAGATGATATAGTAATAGAATTAGATATAGTCCCTGTATTTCCATATTGGTCATCTATTGAAAATGTAAAAGGATAATTATTTGCTGCTAAATTGTTAGAAGAAGGTTGAATATAATATGAATCTAAGCTTCCATTTCTTACTATTTGTAGATTATTTCCTGTAAAACTTAAAGAAGTATGATCTATTGAATCCCCCTCTGCATCTTGAATTATAATTATTCCTAATTTATTACTAGTTATAGCTAAATTTGTGTTATGGTTATCTGTATAAATAGATGAGGCTTTATTTAAAGTAAAAGTAGGGGCACTGTTGTTAGTTACATTTATAGTAAAATTACGGGTAGTAATAGAGGGAGGGTATTCACTTCGTTGTGCCGTGACAATACAATTTATTATATTACCTGAGGTAAAACTTGATTGAAGTATATCACTAATAACTTTTATACCATCAAT
>TARA_R110001592_G_scaffold50745_2_pt1 | contig 10050 bp, 8 predicted proteins | sample TARA_R110001592 | Tara Oceans TARA_R110001592 (sample SAMEA4398387) | marine metagenome | biome: Polar Biome; feature: [SRF] surface water layer (ENVO:00010504); material: water (ENVO:00002006), including particulate matter (ENVO:01000060) such as... | depth 5 m | reverse complement strand
GCTAAACTACTAGAGCCTGGTCAACAAGTTATGGTTGTTGCTCCTAACTTCTCACTATCTTCTATTATCTGGGATTATGTTACTGATTTAATTAAGCAGTTAGAACTAGAGGTTGATAGATTTAATCAAAAAGACAAAATAGTAAAACTTATTAATGGTAGTACCTTTAGATTGTTATCAGCAAATAATCGTGACTCATTAGTTGGTCGTGCAGCTAACTTACTAATAGTAGATGAGGCAGCTATTATCCCTAATGATGAATATTTTACTCGTGATTTACGACCCGCACTCTCAACATTTAAAGATTCACGGTGTTTATGGATAAGCACTCCTAGAGGTAAAGGTAATTACCTATTTAGTTATTTTAATAGAGGAGCTGATGAAGAATTTCCTGACTGGGGTTCTACATTACACACTTGGAGGTCTAATCCTTTACTATCTGAGAAAGATATTGGAGAAGCTAGACGAACAATTACAAAAGCTATGTACCTACAAGAGTACGAATGTGAGTGGACAACTACTGAAGATCAAATTTATAAAGATATAAATGAAGAAAAACATGTAATTGATTGTGTTGGAGAACGTTTTGTTGAAGTTATAGCAGGATTAGATGTTGGTTACCGTGATGAGAATTGCTTTATAGTAGTTGGTTTTGATGGTAAACAATACTACGTTATAGATGAGTACGTATCTAGAGAATCTACTACTGCTGAATTGGCTTCTGTAGTAAGAGAAAAATCAGATGAATGGAATATAGATACTATTTATATTGATAGTGCCGCTCAACAAACTAAAGCTGACTTTGCTTATGACTATGATATATATTGTGAAAATGCTATAAAGTCTGTTAATGACGGTATAGCAGCAGTACAAGCTTTAATTGAGCATGATTGTTTATTATTTGATACTGAAGGAGCTGCTCATAGTTTTTCTGCTATGAGTAGTTATAAATGGAATCCCAATACAGAAAACCCAAAACCAGTACACGACTGGTGCTCTCACCCGTGTGATGCTTTGCGATATGCAATTTACTCTCACCAAAGAATGAGTGCTGTAAGTGTATTCACAGGTTAGAGTAATTATTTTAAATTATTTACGGTGGGGTAATGTAGATGCTATAGTTAAGGCTTTGCATCCTTACTGTAAAATTACAGTTATTAATAATTTAGTAGGACATCAGTATTCAAATGAACATGCAGATGTTATTAATAATGATAGTAATAAGAAATGTATGGTTAGATGGCACGCAGCCTATGATTATCCAGAAGCTTACAAGCTTATATTAGACGATGATATGCTAGTACACCCTAACTCAATACCTACTTTACTAGATAATTGTGAACATATAACAGGTATTATGGGATACAAAGGCGTTAACAAAGCTAACAACTATTTTGACTTGTCTAGGGTATTTAATAGTGATGATTCAGTTGATTTTTTAGTTGGATCTGTTATAATGGTTAAACAATCAAGTTTAGATAAGATTAGAGATAAAGTAAAAAAGATTCCGTTTCTAGTAAGAGGAGATGATATAACTATTAGTTACTTACTCAAAAATAAATTTAATTTGGACTTACAAACAACTAAATGCAAAATACAACTGCTCCCAGAGAAAGATACAGGTCTTAACTTATATAAAGATCATTATAAACTGCGATGGAACGTAATAGAAAAGTTTAAAAAATTAGGTTGGACATAAGATAGTAAAATAAGATAATATGAATACATTAAAAAGATTTCCTATAAAATATATCAGAGATTATATTAAAAAAGAATACAAGATTAAAGATAAATGCTTTATTTGTGGTGACACTCATACTTTAGAGTTACATCATTTATTTAGTGTAAGTCAGCTATTTGAAAACTGGTGTACTACAAAAAAGATTCGAGAAATTGAATCAGTAGATCACATAACAACTTTAAGAGTGGACTTTGCAGAAGATGAAAAAGAAGCTCTTTCAAATAAAAATCTTTATACTTTGTGCAAAAAACATCACGTTAGATTGCACAATCTTTATGGGCAACGATATGCTAACCACTTAGTACCAAAAATAAAAAAATGGTTAGAAATTCAGAGAGAGAAAAATGGCTGAAAGTAAAAATCAAATACCACGCTGGAGAGAATGGTTATCAGAAAAGTTAAACCCTGCACAACCATCTATTGCTTCTTTAGAGCCTTATGCCTCCCCCGAGAATAATTCAGATTTTGAACAGGCGTATCGCGAAGTTGAGATCGTTAATAGAGCAGTAGAGATGTGTATAAATGCACTCACTGAAATTCCCCTCATAGTAGATGGTGGAAGTCCTAGTAAAAAAGTTAATAAAATATTAAATGATAGACCTAATCCTTTTGAGGATAGAGCTAAGTTATTTAGAAGAGCTTTCTTAGATTATTTTTTAGATGGTAACGTCTTTTTTTACTATGATGGTAGCGACCTTTTTTGTATCCCTGCAAATGATGTAGAGGTAGTTCCTGATGAAAAGACTTTCGTAAAACAGTACAATTATTTAATATCAAATCAACAATCTCAAGATTTTTACGGTTTTAATAAGACAACAAGAAAAAGTGAAGCTATAGTTTTTGAGCCAAATGAAATTATTCACGTCATGAATGAAAACGAGCTTAGTATTTTTAGAGGCACTAGTAAGTTAAAACCTATAAAAAGATTGTTAGAGGTTTATTTTTATTTGATAAATTTTCAAAGACAGTTTTTCAAAAATAATGCCGTACCTGGTTTTGTATTGACTACAGATAGTATTTTAAGTAAAAGGGTAAAAGAACGTCTTTTAGAGAGCTGGAGAAATTCATACACAACTATTTTTGACAACGCTAGAAATCCTGCTATACTTGATGGAGGATTAAAAATTGATCAATTCTCAAACGTCAAATTTGACGAGTTAGATTTTGAGCAAAGCGTTGAAAGAATACAACAAGATATTGCTAAAGCAATAGGTGTTCCATACGTTTTATTAAAGTCTGGTAATAATGCTAATATTGATGCTAACCAAAAGTTATTTTATCAGCATACTGTATTACCTATTTTAAATCAATTTTGTAGTGCTTTTAGGCACTTTTTTAATGGTGGTATACAAATTACACCTGATAAAATGAGCATCCCAGCTTTGAGACCAGAGATGAGAACTGAAGCTACATACTATGCACAGTTAGTGAATACAGGAATTATGACACCTAACGAAGCTAGAAAAGGCTTAAGGTTGCCTAAGATAGAAAAACAAGACGGCATTAGAGTGCCACAGAATATTACAGGTAGCGCAACAGACGCTACGCAAGGGGGCAGACCTCCAGAAGAGTCTGAAATTTCAAATGAAGAGGAAACAGCAGATGAGCGATAAAAAGTTTTACTTAAACAGCGTTTTAGAAGCTAAGTCTTTCAATAAAAAAACGAAGTCAATAAAAATAGCTGGTTATGCAAATACTACTGCTAAAGACCGTGCTGGTGATGTTATTACTGCACAGGCATGGGCAAAAGGAGTGGATAACTTTAGGCGCAACCCTGTACTTCTTTATCAACACAAACACGATTGTCCCATCGGTAAGGTGAGTAAGATCCAAGTTGATAAAAAAGGTATTTTCGTAGAAGCTTCCGTAAGTGAAGCGGCTGAGAAAACCCACGGAGTGCAAACCCTTATCAAAGACGGCGCGTTAAAAAGTTTTAGTGTTGGATTTAAAGTAAAAGATGGTAATTATGATCGTACAGATGATACAATGACAATTACTGATGTCGAACTATTAGAGATCAGTGTAGTAAGTGTACCATGTAATCAAGATTCATTATTTAGCATTTCAAAAAGTTTTAACACTGATGAGGAACGTAAAAATTTCTTACAACAGTTTACAGACAAAGAACAGACCAAAGGTCATATTAAAGCAGGCATTACTGACATGACAGGTAATCATTATCACACTTTTGAACTAGATGAAAAAGGTGATGGTATTACAACATATGCTTCTCACATGGAAAATCACTCTCACGTGGTTAAAAACTATGTTATACAAGAAGCAGATGGGCATACGCATGAAATAGCTATGAGTGCTATTGCTGTGCATGATATGAGTACAGATGCAACTGAAGATACATCTGAAAGACCTTTAAGTCCTTCAGAAGAAATGGTTTCTATAGCAGCAAGTGCTGAGATTCCAGAAGGTAAGTCTGAGGAGGAAGTTGAAGTAAAAATAGACTCCGAAGATACACAAAACAAATTAGAAGAAAAAGATGAAGATGAGGAAGAGTTAGTATTAAGAGATCCTAACGAAGAAATTCCTTTTGTTAATCTTTTATCTGAAAATGTAGATAATCTTAAAAATGGTACCCTTATTGAGTTTCAAAATAAGACCTATAAGGTTGTTAAAATTGCAACAGACCAATCGCCAACTTTTAAATTTTTAGAGGTTGACGCTAAAGGAAATAGTTGTGATAATACTCTTAATGTTGAGGCAAAAAACATTGAAAACCCAATTAGTGAAGAAAAAATGAGCGCGACCTCAGAGCTTCACAAAAATTCCGACGAGGAGGAAAGCATAATGGCAAATCAGGAAGTAGACACTCCTATAGATCTTAAGACATCGGCTCAAGCAGCTGGTCTCGAGGTTAAAACTGTTGAAGCACAAGCTGAAAAGCAACAGGCTCCAGCACAAGTTAGTGTGTCAGAACCAGAAGTTGCTAAACTAGTCGAGAAAACTGGTGAAGCAATATTAAAGGAAGCAGATGCTCAAGATAGAAAGCAATCTGACTACACACCTATCGAAACAGGACAAGTTGACGAGTTAAAGGCTCAAATTTCATCTTTCAAAGATCAAATTAAATCTTTACAACAGTCAAAGATGTTCTATCAAGAAAGCACAAGAAATCAATCTCAGTTCTCTGAGAAAGAAATGGCAAACGCATATTTACTATCAAAATGTTTAAATAAGCGTGACGTATACGACACAAAGTATGCTGGCAGAATGAAAGCGATCACAACTGTTGATCAATTTTTATCTAACTTTTCATCAAACATTTATACAGAAATGGAACAGCAATTAGTAATTGCTCCAATGTTTGAAAGAATCTCAGTGGATGCTAGAAACTTTAGAGTACCAGTAGCTGACGAAGATACTGATGGAGATGTAGCACAGTTTAAGTCTGGCACATTTGCAACAGGTATCGCAGACGCTTCTAACGTACCTACCACTAATCAGAATACCTTATCAGCTGTAACATTTACACCACATAAATTTATGGCTACAACTCATTTAGCAAAAGATGAGGAAGAAGATACAGTACTTCCATTATTAGACTTTTTAAGAGCAGCAGCTACAAGACGTTTAGCAAGAGCTATTGATAAGTCAATTTTAAGAGGAACTGGCGCTTTATCAGGTTTTACTGCAAGCCCAACTAATACTATTACAGCAGGAACGGGTTTTGCATCTGTCATAGAAGGTTTAACAAACTTAGCATCTGATGCATCATTATCTGTTGCAACAGGTTCTGGAAATGACAAAGTAGACCCAACTGATATTGCGGCTGCAAGAACTTCTTTAGGTAAGTATGGTCTTCAATTAGGCGATCAGTTAGTATACCTAACAACTATCGAAGGATACAATAACCTAGTTCAAACATCAGACTTTAGAACAGTTGATAAGTTTGGACCTAACGCAACCTATTTAACAGGTTCTGTTGGTGCAGTATATGGTATACCGATTCAAATTACTGAGTTCTTAGATAATGTAGGATCTACAGGTAATCACATCGGATTATTAATGTATAAGCCAGGCTTTTTAATCGCAGAGAGAAGAGCTATGGAGATCGAGAGCGAGTACGAACCAAGACAGCAGGTAACTGCAATGTACATGAGTACACGTTTTGATTTCAAAGCACTAACTACAAACTCCAGTGCTGCTCTAGATGCAACTAAGTATCCATATGCAGTAGTAGTTGACGCAGGTTAATAATATATAATCTATATTACTATATCTTAGGGGGAGGTGGATAACCTCCCCCATTTTTATTCGAAGGGAAAAATAAATGATTGTAATAAACGAAACAATAAAAGAGATGAAAACCTGGGGAGAAGCTGAGAAATATCTAGCTAAAAGTGGATTATCACAGGGTCATGTCGATGAGCAAGAAACTTTATGGAAAGCGGAAATCTTACCATACGTGGTTGATGAAGCAGCATTAGCTATAGAAACAAAGAATGCTGCTATTGCTAAAGATAAAGCAGAAGCTGATGCTAAAAAAGCGATTGCTATAAGAGAAGAAGCTCTTATTAAAAAAGCTGAAAGAGCAAAACTAGCTGCTGAAAGAAGGGCTGCTAGACCTAAAAGAATAGCACCAAATAGAGGTGCAACAAGACCAGCTAGCAGAATGAGAGGTCAGTCTGCCAAAGCTAAAACTAATAAAGTAGCTCCAGCTATTAAAGCTGCTACTAAAAGCATTTTTAAAAGTACATCCCCAAAGGTAAGTGCAGCTCCGAAGGTAAGTACTATCGAAAAGGATGACTAAAAAATGGATAGACACGAAGAGGGTTTGGGCAGATATCCTTATGTAAGTTTAGCCCAGGTAAAAAGTTATTTAAGTATTAATAGTGATACACATGATGGCACATTAGCTAATATTATTAGTTATGCTACAGGTGTAGTAGAACACTATATTGGTCAACAGGTTTTAGCCAATAATTATACAGAGGTTTTTGATGGTGGCCAGACAAGTGTATTTATAAATAGACTTCCTCTAAGTAACGTGTTTGAGGTCACAGAGTTTGATGGTATACAACATCAGACTCTGGAAGACCCGACTACCGTAGGTATGCCTAATGTGCAAGATACCGATGAGTTAACTCTAACTTTTAATAATGATGCACATCTTAATTCAAGAATAAAACGTTTTGGTAAGTCTAGCTTACAAGTCGCATCCGCGGACTTTGTAGAGGGTACTGTACCAACGCAGGTAAAATTTGAAGAAGGTGATTTTACCGTAGAGATGTTTATTCGTGTAAACGGTGCGTCTTTACCAGAACAAGAGATATTCTCTATTAACGGAGATGCCTCAAATCATTTGAAATTTTCCTGTAACGGAACAAGCGGATTAAAAATTGTAGGCACAATTGGCGGAAGCGCTGCTACTGTAAAAGGTGCTAACACACTTATTCAAGCACAACAATTTGCAAGAAGAGAGTTTGCTCACGTAGCCGCCTCTTTTAATAGTACTTCTCAACAAATGTTTTTATCTTACAATGGTAATAATATTGTAACTACAGGTGGTGATAGCTACGCGGTTAGTAACAACTCTTTTACAGCTAATGTACTAATCGGTAAAGACTTTGTAGGTTTTATTGATGAAGTAAGAATTAGTGATAAAGCACGATATTCAGGAGACTTTACACCTCCTGATCAAAGATTTAGACCAGACCAAGATACAGTTACTCTAATTCACTTTGATGGTAAAAACGGAGCAACTGAAGCAAAAGATATACATGCAGCTATTAATGAATATAGTTTTTCTCGTGATAGTGGTGAAGTGACTAGAGACACTGGTGATTTAGGTATAACAGGTAATTACCCTACAGTTTCAAGGTCATACCCTGCACTAACTATGGGAGGGCCTCCTAAGTTTCAACCATATCCAAGCGGTGTTAAAGTTGTATACAGAGCTGGGTATGAAAGCACAGAAGTTCCATATGATTTGCAAGTTGCTACCTTAGACATGGTTAAACTCTTTCATAAACAAGATCAAGAGAAAAAAGGTTTTAGTTTTGAAGGTGAAAGAAGTGATAAGTATGCTCTTGCAGGTAATTTTCCCCCACACATCAGAAGAATACTAGATCTATATAGGCTCATAATCTAATGGCAGTAACTTTCTTAGACGTCTTTACTACATCTAATATTACATTAGACGGCAAGCCTTTAGGAAAACTTATTCTCAGTAGGGCAAGAGCTCAACAAAGAGCTGGTCAGATAAGCTTTTTAGTGGGTCCACAAAGTAAAAGAATTATAAGTGAGACTAGAAAACAACAACTGAAAATCTTACGTACTAAATTAGCTAGATTTGGAGCTAAAGAAAGTGTCCAGGTTGCTATTGAAAAAGCATTTGCAAGTCAGATAAGAGGGGGTAGGCTTATAAAAGCCACAAAAGGTATAGGAGCAGTGCCTGATGTAGTATTTCCTGATGGAACAACAGGAGACGTAAAAGCAAAAGCTGCTATAGGTAAAGGTGCCACAAAAGAGTCTGCTTTAGACAGTTTATTGGGTAAGTCCTTCTCAGGAATAGAACTAACAGGTGGTGGAGGTATCTCTTTAAGAGAGAGACAAAAACTATTTACAGGTGTAGAGAGTCAATCAGAAGAGGGAGTAGTACCTAGACTAGAGGCTATCAAAGAGGGAGCAGTAGATCAGTTAATAACTGCTAAAAGAACACTCAAAGGTGCAGCTTTACAATCAAAAATTATAGATATATTAAAAAAGAGTGGTGGTTTAATAAATAATATCTTTGCAAAAGCACAGCTATTATCAGTATCAGTAATTCTAAAAGTAGGACAACAAACAGAGGCTTTAAACTTTATTTTCACACTAGGTAGAGAAGATTTACTAAATCCTAAAATTATGTCATATAAAATAGACATAGATGAGAAAAATAACGGAATAAAATTATTTGCAGATGTTAAGGGTTCTGTAATGAGAGATCTCCTTAAATTACATCGACAAGCAGTTTTTAAAGCTACTACGGATGTGATTGGTTCTCGAGATTATGCAGAAAATGAAGCAGTGCTCTCATTACTTGATCCTATAGGGCAAGAAAAGCAAAATATTGGTGTAGAGTCTACTAAAACTCATAACTCAGGCAGTCCTGTAGGAAGAACTGCAAAAGTTTTAGTCACTCAAAAAAGATCTTCAGGGTCAAACCAAAGTCCTACACAAAAATTTATTTCTGGAGTTCAACTAACTGCTTTAATACAGAGAAGGTTAGCTCAAATCATGCCAAAAGGGCCGAGACGAGGCTCACCACTTTCTTCTAATATATTAACTGAGAGAACAGGTAGATTTAGGACTAGTGTTACTGTATTTCCTAATTATAGGCAAAACTTGATTAGATATACATATGATCCTATCTATAAAACTTTTATAAACACACCTAGAAATCCAGACGAGTTTGTTGGTAAAGCTATAAGAGAAAGCGTACAACAACTATTTGGAAGACAATTTAACTTAGTGAGACAATAATGCCAACGTCAAGAAGAACTGATATAGTAGATTTTTTAGTTACACAACTTAAAGAGATTGACAAAGCGCAGTCAAGCTTTGATAGTTCATATACATATAATACTAACTTATTCACTAATGTATTTAGAAAAATTAAGTTCATAGACGAAGTTAACGACTTCCCAGCACTTTATTTAAGTGCAGGGACCGAAAATCGAGATTTTAATACTAAAAGTTTGACGGTTGCAACGTTAGACGTTACTATAAGAGCATACGTATTTGGAGAGGACGATGCTCAATCTAAAGTTGATGATTTAATACAAGACATAGAACATGTATTATACAACTTGGGGGACAATTCTGATAAAGGAATATTTGATATACAAATAGATAATATTACCGCTGATGAAGGATTGATCGAACCTTATGGTTTAGCAGAAATCGTACTAACAATACAATATAGACTAGAAGACTAAGGAGAAAAATATGCCTGCTTTAAATTTACAAAGAAATTCAGAGGTGTTCTTTTCAACAATTGACCTTGCTGGGGGAGCCGCGGCTACTGCCATGACTCATAATAACACTTGGAAAGTAGAAGTGTTAGCAGGATTTGCTCTGTCATCTTCAGCAGCTACAACAGACATTACATCGTTAGAGTCTGGTACAAGCCCTGATAGATCACAGCAAAGATTTAACACAGCTATAAACCCTGTTGATTGGAACTTCCAAACTTACTTAAGACCTACCGGATGTGATCTTCACACTGGAATAACTAGTACTAACGCAAAATCAAGTTCTACAGGTAATGTTATGCCTATTGCTGACTGGTTTTTGTGGCAGTCAATGGTAAC
>TARA_R110001592_G_scaffold214695_5_pt1 | contig 10050 bp, 11 predicted proteins | sample TARA_R110001592 | Tara Oceans TARA_R110001592 (sample SAMEA4398387) | marine metagenome | biome: Polar Biome; feature: [SRF] surface water layer (ENVO:00010504); material: water (ENVO:00002006), including particulate matter (ENVO:01000060) such as... | depth 5 m | reverse complement strand
GATGCTCTTGACTACTTCGAGAGACTTGCTAAGGATTAAGCGTATCCGTATGGGTTGCCTGTTGTCCTCAGGTCAAGCCCACCGCGAGATTTAGAGATTCCCGCAGATGCACGAGGAGTTGTTCCACCAATATCGGTGGGCAGCTCCTCTGTGTCTACTTCAGTGGGGAATCCCGTTGATGTTGTATCAAAAAGCTCCTGATCTCTAAAGGTAACATCATTGCCTAGCTCAGATGGTTTCTGTCCAGAGGCAGCTATCTGATCTATTTTTATTTTCTGTGCAGTTTGATTTGTGTCTATCACTGCTTTATCAACTGCCGCAGAAGGTTGGAAGTTATTAAAATCTTCCATATCTTCTATTGCTTCCCGACTCAATGAAGAAAATTCTGGTATGATATTTTCTCTATCAGAGACTACTTCAGAAAAGGAAACTACATCATCTATCTGTAACATCCTTGCAGCATCTCTTATATTAATATTTTCTTCCATTATACCATCCCTTTATTAGCCATTGCTTGTTGTGTTTTCATATTTTGATCTTTAATAAAATCATTCAACATACTAGTGTATATCTTTCTTTCCCATGGAATCATTGCTTCTAAATCAGCTAAACTGTACCCATACATCTGCATGAGTTGAAAATTTAAATAATAAAAACTAGGTAGATTTACATGACAAAAAGTAAGGTAAAAAAATCCTCTGCGCTACTTAACTTTATCTTTCGCTTCGTTCCAGCACTTTCGTATACTAGAATATGCTCGTAATGAAAAAGGGAGTCCATCGCTTTTTTGATAGCATCTCTAGTTTTGATTGGTAGTGAGTCTACTATATCTACCTTTTGTTCGTCTGTTATATTTTTAAATTCTATTTTTTCATTTATAGTTTCTATCGATTTTATTGTTGATGTAATATCAGAAAAACTGGATGGTATTTCTATGTCAATAATATATTCATCTACTACTATCTTCTCAGCAGATGAATTACCGATTATACTAATCTTAGAACAGTCTACGTCTAGACTTACTGGTTGTCCTGTTTGTGGACAACTAAAGGAGGTCTTAAATTTTTCACCGATAGATTTTTTTCTTAGTTCTAACATCAAGTGAATCAAATCAGTTTCAGTTAGATTTTTTATATCAACATCTGTTTTAGATTCTATGATTTTAATCAGAGTGTTATATCCATCAGAAGCTTGGCCGGTCTCTTTTGCGGCAGCTATAATTTTTTCTTGTTTGACAATGAGTGGAGTGAACTCAACTACAATATTTTTCACAGGTAGTGTAGTCTTATATACAGGCAATTCTATTTTCATGATTAAGTTCCTATTCCGGGTCCTTGATTCTGTGTTCCTATTAGTTGGTTATTTGAATTGAATAAATCAAACGCTCGATAAACAAACTGTACACTGAAAACCATAGGGGAAAAGTCTTCAACAGGCTTCAGTTCAATTGGATATAAAACTCTTGGATACACCTCATAAAATTTCCATTTTATGTTATCACTATCACCGTTGACAATTTCCATTATATTTCCACTAACGTTTTCTTTGTAGTATGGTCTAATTCCCTGTGGTTGAGCAACTGCGTTACACCATCTATTGACAATATCAAACATCGATCCTTCTACTTCATTTTCCATATAGAAAGTTATGAACAACTGCTGGTTCCAGTTTTTTCTGTAAGGAAACATCTTAATATTACCACCAACGCCAGTTTCTGCAACAGTACCGACATCCCAACCGGGAACTCTGGCAGCAAAGACGGGAATATTAGATAATGATTTATTATACTGAGTGGTATTAATGAACATATTCACATGGAACCTATTGTGTTTCATAAGTCCTTTAGTGTAAATACCATTACCCGTAACTAAATCATCTACATTTGTTCCTTCTAGACTCATTTTGCTTGCTTTCCTTTAAATAGTTCGTTTTCTGTTAGGATTGTAAATTCCCACTGATTATCATTGCAAACTTTTTTAGCAGCTTCCCATTTTGCTTCATTTACGGCATATGTTTTCATGTTTAGATCATATGATTTTGTTTTTCTCTTTTTGATCACAGGTGGTTTTGTCTGCTTATATGGCTTAACTTCGATCAGAAATGTTTTGATACCACCATCTTTAGTTTTTATTTCTGTAAGAAAATCTGGGTAGTATTTGTGCATTTTATTGTCTACCGGGGAAAGGTAGGGTATCACTACTTCTTCACTCGCCCAACGAATAACATTGGTATTATTATCGAGATATTTACACATTTTCCTTTCCCACATAGATCGACAGACAATCTTAGTTGGATTTCCGACATATTTCGTTGGATTTTCGGGAATGTACTTTGTTTTATATGCCATAGCATACATATATATGAATGAAACTAGGAGGAAACCATGGCTACCGAATTTTCTTGGGGATATAATGATGGATCAGCAGAAGCACCATACTATCTGATATTTAGTTGTTATCCATATCCCAGAACGTCTAGAGAACGAGCAAACCTATCAAATCCAGTGGCTCGCATAATTCTTCCGGGAGTTAAAGTAAATAGGGGTACTGCACACAGATATTCAGAAGATGCTCCAATGATGGAGAACCTATCACAGGCTTTAGGAACAATAGACAGTAAGCTAGATCCAGCAAATCTTGCCAATATGGATTTTGGTGAATTATTGGGAGCAGTCTCTGAAACTCTAAGTGGTGTTTCTGAAAGATATCAGGGAGACGCATTTGGACAGATCAGCTCAAACTTAGGTAGATTGGAACTCCTAACAACAGAAGCAGGATACCTCGGATCATCAAAAAGAAAGTATAGCTTCAACTGGAATTTAAAGTCTACATCCAATGAAGCAAATACTTTCATCGCAAAAGACATCGGGGAAGCATTCGAAACATTATCCATGCCTGTTGTTGGTGGATTTGCAAGTGAAGGTGGCATTGCTCAAGCTAGTAGAATGAGACCTCCAAACGTATGGACAGTAAGTGCCGTGAATGAATTTGGTGGTAATGAAGTAGAGACAACTAGACTGTGGTTGGGAGTACCAAAAATATGTGTCCTCATGTCTGTCCTTCACGGATTAGATAATCAGTCATTTGTAGACGATGTAGGTGGACCTTTTTCATATTTCCTATCATGTAACTTTGTAGAATTGGAAAATGTATTCAACTATGATGGATTCATAACAAGTAGATCTGAATTCTTCAATCAATTGGGTGGTGCATAATGGCGTATTTTGATTTTTTAAGTACTACGGAATATAAATTTACTGATGGTCTAACTAAAAATGTTAAAAATCTTTTTAGTCGTCCTATTGTAGATACCATAGAAGTCAATAAAATTGAAATTTCAGAAAATCAAAGTCCAGATCAATTGTCAATTTCTCTCTATGAAGATCCTTCATTATATTATATCAATCTACTAGAAAATAATATTATATCCGATAGTTACTGGCCGATTTCTGGTGAAGAATTTACAGAAAAATTGGACTCTGATTATGCCGGATATTCTTTCCATATACTAGAACAACCCGAAAGTCCCCCAACAACAGGGGATGTTATTGTATTGAAATATGATTTTAATGGATTCACCCCAGATCAGAACGATTACACAACAGAAACAATCAGCTATGGTGTCGTTCAATCTTGGGATCAACACATGAGAAAATTGTGGATAAAGAATTATAACATGGGTACAACTGGGTCACAGTTAGAGAATGACTTCTTTAAAGAAGATAATAGATTTTACATATTCAGACGAAGTGCTGACGGACAATATTCAAATGGAGGTTCTCGTATTTCCGCTTCCAACGTTATAGGTGAAAATAATGCTTTTTCTTCGGACCCAAACTACTTAGGTAATTCCGGAGATGAGTTTACTATGAAAAGAGTTGGTGAATATTCAGAATCAGTTAAAACATTTTATTCTAATACAACAGATACAGATTTAAATCCGTACACGAAGAACATTGTACTAGAAGGTGGGAATCTTTTCAGTTATACAAATTTTTCTGGTACAACATACAATTCCGGAAATACCAACGGAACATGCTCTTTACTAGAAGGTTATATTTTGTCGGCTAATGGTCAAACTGGAACTGATGAATTTGTCTACACAATATCACAAGAAGTTGTGTCAGTCAGCGATCGATTAGTAAATGAAAATAATAACAAAAGAAAAATTGAAGCAGTTTCACGATCAGTTATTAGTGATGTGATTCAGAACATAGAGGGTAATTTTAATGGCTAGAAATGATGTAGTTTTTAGTGAGATTTCAATAAAAACACAAGATTCAAATGCTTATGTGAATGTTCTTGAAAATTTTCAAGCTTCAAGTACTTTTGGTGGAATGTCTATTGACGAAGGATTATTTAATGGTGGTGTAAGTGGGTTTATTCTACTAAATGATCCAAATCCAAATAATGATGAGCCTGGCTTACCCTCAATAACAAAGTTAGCAAAAACCGGATCTATGATTCGATTTTCATTTTCTACTAATATTACCGAAAATAATATATCATCTTCATTGGATGGTCTAGCATTTTATGTTTATAATGTTTCAATTGTTTCTGATATATCTCCCGGTATTGCCAAACTAGGCTCTTCCCAGGCAGTAACATATCGACTAGAATTTGCTTCATATGAAAGTACTTCTATTAATTACGAAACAAGAGAATTAGAACAAGATTATGTCGGTACAATTAGTGAGTTTGTGCGATCTATTGCCTCTTCAAATGAATTGGGCATTCTTGCTCCCACACCAGACAATGAAACATCAACGATAGAAAATACAGCCCAAGTTGAGCCACAAATTGTTCCTACCTTTAATGGTGTTTGGTTTAAGAGTACACAATCATTGTATCCGTGGGGTAAAGAAAAGTCAATACCTAGTATAAACACACTTATTCGATCAGCATTAAACTATGCCGTTCCTGCTGTAGGTTACGTGGAAGACAAAAATAATGATGGGGATATCATTGTCGAAGATCCGGGAGTGCCTCACAAAGAAAATCCATCATATGTTTTCTACCAGTCATTACCTCTAGGTCAATGGCGACTTATTCCAATAGGGGGTGCTGAACATGTCAGTTTATATAAACAAAATTATCTCGAAGGAAACGAAGATGCTGGCTACCACACATATAAATTCACAATGGATGAAACTGTAACAAAACGAATAGAAATGTTTAAATTAATAAAGGCAACGGATATTCTTGAATTACAGGAAAGTGGTGCCTTTGGTTCTCGTTACAACTTAATAGAACCAAACTATAGAGGGATTTATAATGGTATAGAACTTGATGTTGGCGATAATGATGATGGAGGAACTGTTCAGACAAATAACAATGTTGGAATTAGAAATAATACCTATTATCACGATGCAATGAGTCTCGCATCACACCTCAAACAGGACTATGTTACATACAAGTATGAAGATTTCAATGCTGATGATGATGACAGTGATTCACCTTTGTTAGGCAAAAAAATAACAAACGGAAAAGAAAATCCTGCGTTTAGTTCAATAAGAGATACTGTCTATGGTTACTTCGATACCTCATACTTATACAAGCCGTTCCCGACCATGAACGATGATTATGCGAGTGGTAGAGGAAATAAGTACATGTGGCAAACAATGTTTGATATGTCCGAATTCCCTCTGAGAACAAATATTCAAACTGGTGAAGTTGGTATTAAAGATATCGTAAATATTAGAAATTCCAACAAACAGTGTAAACTAGCATATAGTGTCTTATCGGACCTAAAGGAACAGTGGAATCGATACCGTCACTCAATTTGCTGCGATTCTTCGAGTGGAGGGGAATTCTTGGCTTTGCTTGTTGGTGCTACATGGGGTGGTGAACCACAAGGTGTAACACTTGATGGTAGTCATTGGGTCAATAGAAATATTACTCCGTATGCATTGGGTTCAACTCAAGAAGCTGATACTTCTGGAATGGGTAATACCGTTGGAAACATGTATCGATATTCTTTCATTGAAGTAGAAGCATGGCCCAAAGCATTGATTGATACAAATGTGAAAGCCGATGCATTCATTGAAGGTGCTCCTCCAGATCAAAAATATTATGATTACCTAGTAAACGCCGATCTAAATCCTTCTAATGGATTTCAGCAAGTGTATATTCCGGGTAATGCTGGTAATGATTATCAGACTAAAAATACAGATACTGATAGTGATAATTTTGATAAACCAATAGCAAATGGTATAACATTCCAGTTTGGTCTAACACATCAAAATGAAAATGAACAAAAACTTAAAATAAACCAAGCACAAGAAATGTTTGTGATACCTGTCAGTGGTGGTAAGCGAGGACTATTCAGTGCTTATAATACAATAGAACTGACTAATAATAAAGCTTTCACTGGTGCTGGAATTAATACCAAAGGATTTAATTATCCCAGTGGATTTAATCTCATGGGAATCGGTGGTATGACTACTGGCACAAATGCCGGAGAAGGAACAACACCAATACCAGCACAATACATGGGTACTCTTGTTAGGATGTCACCAGTCAACAGTTCTGATTTGAGTGAAATTAAGACTAACGCTGATCTTGCAGCACTGGGTGAAACTGGATATTGTGAGGATGCTGATGGTAATAGAACTGATGCAACCACTGAAGAAGAATGTCGAGGTACTTGGACTAATTATGGTGGTGAAGACGCATACACCGGACCAGAAGGATATGTCGAGGGTATTTGTTGCCCTTCAACTTACTTACTCAATACCATAATGGGAACAGAAAATCTACCGACAACATTCGCCGGTCCACCGTCTAAACTGAAATGTTTCGATGCAAATAATGGAGGCAATGCACTAACAATCATAAGAGACGATATAGGTGATCGACCAAATATTACTTCGAATGCAAGTCCGGAAAAAGTAAATACAACTACAACGAAGGGCAATGAAACAGTATTCATGTTCGCAGCAGAAAATGATCACGACGGAAGGTGTTCAATATGAGTAAACAATACCCAAAAATACGATCTCAAGTTAATCGACAAACAGCCAATGCAAAGCAGAGAAGTATTGTCGAAAATAGACCATACTATGACTGCGTGAATATAAATGGTCCAGTTGATAATTCTGGATGTCCTAGCACCAATTCTCTATGTCGATGTCCGTGTACTGGTGGTTTTGATGGTGCAGGCGGACCACTCATGACATCAGCAGTTCCACTTTTCCGTGAACCTAGAGATGAGGAAATGGAATGGGCAAAATCACAAGTAGGTGGCTGCTTTGGTGAGTATGATAAAGATGGTTTCTATGTTCTAGATCCAGAATCTATAGAAAGTAGCTGCGGAGTTACCTGTCATGGTAAAGACTATTATAGTACATTCAGAGCACTAAGAACCTACTCGACATTCTGGGATACACCCAAGGAAGTTCCCCTATATCGGAACGCTCTAGTAAACCTATATACTGCGCAGCAGGCTGTTTGTATTGTGCCCGGAAACCTAAATCTTCGTGTTGGTGAGTTTATCAACATCCCAAGTGACGGGAGTCCGTTATCAGAAGAATATTCTGGATGTTGGTTGATATCAAATATCAAACACGCCATTGCTTCGCTTCAGAACTATAAGATGATTTTAACACTAATCCGGGATTCTAAGATAGATGAGCCACAATAATGAGTAAGTATAAAGATTTAAATCTAAGCCTCGACAGAAACAGCTTTACTGGAGATGTTTCTGTTACCACAGATGCTAATGCAATACGACAATCATTGTCAAATATATTGTTAACTCGTGAGGGTGAAAGACCATTTTCTTCTGCTCCAGTGGGAGTTGGTCTGGAACAACTATTATTTGATGTCGATGTATCATCTTCTAAGTTTGTTTTCGTAAAACAAATGGTTAAAGAACGCATAAATAGATATGAACCAAGAGTGGTATTCAATGATATGACAATCACGAATATTAAAACCGTACAGGATGATGGGGTGATAAAGCTCGAACTGAAATACACGATAAAAACTGGAACGCCAGACACCCAATCTGACAGTTTACAACTCACGATAGAAGGAAAGTAAAATGGCTAATACACCAATACAATTAGGAAGTTTGAATTTTGATGAAATAAAGGCTAATCTAAAGTCTTTTGTACAGAATTCTGATAACCAGCTAGACATAGACTTTGATGGTTCAGTTGCTAACACTATACTGGATCTACTTTCATATAACACTTTATACTATGCATTTTACTCAAACATGCTCATGAACGAGTCATTTATGGACTCTGCACAGAGAACAGAAAGTTTGATCTCTCTATCAAAGCCACTTGGATATACAGTTGCACATAGAAACTGTGCTTCTGCTGTTTTAGCATTAAATAACACAGGAACATTAGCCTATAGATTAATACCATATCTAACAACAGTTTCCGGTTTAAAGAATGGAACAAGCTATAATTTTGTGTACATCAATCAGTTAAATGATGATGATACAAATACAAATATAATTGAACCCGGGCAAACAAAAAATCATCGTTTCTATCAGGCATCATCTACTGTTATAAACGCCCCGATGACAGTTGATTATCTAAATCAAAGATTCAATATAAACAATAAGAAAATAGATCCCGCTACAATTACGGTTAATGTTGGTGAGGATATTGGTGTAAAGGAATACACTAGAATCAGCAACACAAACTCAAGCCTTTCCACAGGAAATAGAGTTTATTATATAGAATCAACAAATGATGGTTACCGTATATTCTTTGGTGCTCCATCTGGAACCGAAGGTACTCCTACTGGTAGAGTTATTAAAGATACTGAAATTGTTTATGTGTCATATCTAACCACATCAGGATCAGGGGCTAATTCATCAACAAGCTTTACTGGTCTAGGTGCATCGATCAACATTACAAATGCGTCCACAAAAGCCTTGGGTGGTTATAATTCACCAAATTTAAACTTAATTAAATTTGCTGCACCGAGAAATTTTATTGGTGGGGGTAGATTAGTTTCTATATCTGATTATCAAACAGAAATTTTAAATAAGGGCCTGATTTCAATAAACTCAACAGATCCAAAAAGAAATATTTCAGTATACGGAAGTGGTGCAGCAGCCGAAGATGTTGACGGTAAAGTACTATTTTCCCTCTTTGACGATGCTCTTATCGGTGGTGCTGGAGATTCGGTAAAAACTACGAGTCAAGTACCTGAGCAAATAATTAATGACTTTGCTGATGAAATTTTAGTTGGTCTGACACTCCAGTATAGAGAACCATTGGAGGCAGATATTACTTTCATAACTAACGAACCTGCGAGTGACTTTGAGTCTCTATACGGTAAGGGATTCAACCAGACCTTTAGTAATAATTTAAACTCGTCAGCTATAAACCTAGAAACTACAAGAATTCCCAATATTCAGGCTAGTTCTTCTGGTGAGCTATCAGGAAGATTTGATTTCAAAAATAGGATTGACTATACAACTTCAGGAACTACTTTCAGCATAACACTAAACACAGCTAGTGGTTTTACAACTGCTGGTATTTCGGCATCTTCTGGTCTCATATTTGCAGGTGGTGTTACAGTGAGTAATAATGTTCTTGGAACAACAAACGAAGGTAGATTTGCGCTTGACCCTACAAAATACACAACAGTTGCTGGAATTAGTTTAAACTACTCACTCGGTGAAATAAAAGCAACACAGGAGCTTCTAGCAAATCCCAAAATTATAGGAGCTAATTGATAGTGCTATCTTTATTTAACACAATAGAACTTGATGGTGGAGTGAACTCTCCCGGAAGTCGTCTTCTCTCCGTTGCAGAAGATTTGGGTAAAAATTTTCCAAACTATAGCACGGGTCCAAGTAATCCAGTCGATGGGCAAGTTTTGGATGACGAACCTGAATCAAACTCCCCATCCATAGGAAAAAATCAATCAGTGACTATGGTGAAAGATACAAATGAACTAGGGTATAGTAATCCTGATTCTTTAGTTAATTTACATCCGGCAACAGTAAATACTCAATATGGACAAGTTCTACCTACAAATAGAATAAATGTTTCATTCCTACTTCCGTCATGGATAACAG
>TARA_R110001592_G_scaffold194027_1_pt1 | contig 10057 bp, 2 predicted proteins | sample TARA_R110001592 | Tara Oceans TARA_R110001592 (sample SAMEA4398387) | marine metagenome | biome: Polar Biome; feature: [SRF] surface water layer (ENVO:00010504); material: water (ENVO:00002006), including particulate matter (ENVO:01000060) such as... | depth 5 m | reverse complement strand
TCCTTAAACCCTCCTTTGCCTTTGCCGTCAGCTTTTTGATCATAACGTTCAGGTCCGCCATCCCGCATTAGCACAGCATTAGCCTCCACGGGTATCACATTTACATAAAGACTTTTAAATTTTTCATCTAAATTAAATGTGGTTTTTCCAATAACATAATCAGACAATTGGTCTAGCAAAAAGCCTACAGATGTTTCATGTTCTAACATGGATTCCCCGGTTGTCTTGTAAACCTTACCTAGGCTGTACATTTTTCTTACTGTAGTTAATTGTCCTCCTGACAGAAGAGTCATTTCTGCTTTGTAATCTAAAAGAACTTTTCTTTTTTGCTGCGGGGTAGTAGCTTTTGCGTAAGCTGCTCGTGATTTTGTAACTATATTTTTAATAAATTCACGGTTAACTTCAACATCGCTTTCCATGCTTACGGCCATGCCGTCTATTCTAGCGTTTGATTTGGTTCTTACAGCTTTTATATCTTCTATAGTAATTGTTTTAAAAGCGCCTACAAGTTTTCCGGATTTGCCTTTTTTCTTAATAACAAATACCTCTTCTAACGTGGCTTCTTTTGCTCCTTTCAGCTTTCTAAGCCTAGTGTCTTTTGTTAGCTCAATACCGTATGTATCTTTTAAAGCTTTTGGAGTAATATCTAATTCTTTAGCTATTGAATTGTAAAGGTCCTCGTTAGTTATAATGCCGTTAACCTTGCTATCTCTAACGCTTCTTCCGTAAAATTGTATATATTTTACTATTTTTTCAGTAGTAGGATTTTTCGTAAAGCTTTGCACAGCTTTAGGGTATGCTATTTGCTGCAGTATGTATTTGTAGGATTTTCCTAATGCATTTTGAAAAGATGATTTTACTAAAGATTCCATTTCGCTTTTAGTTAAATCTCCTGCGTCTATAAAATCATTAAAAACTTCGAAGCTAAAAGTACGAGCTACTTGAATACCCCCTTTATCAGTAAGGTGTCTATGCGTTTCTTTAAACGCCTCCTCATAAGTAAGTTTACCTTTTTTCTTTTCCCATAATGTTCTTAATGCTGTAAAAACACCTTCTTTATAGCCAAAATTAGCAGGCACTTCAAAATCAACTTCAAGCATCATTGCTAGGTCGTTTAAGTTGCCAACTGGTAATGAATACATTGCCGGGTTTTTACCCATTTCTAGGTCCAGCATGGTCATAGGATCTAAATTAGTTTCCGTACGGCTAATTTCATTAGTCACCATCCTACCATATAGTTTGATAATACCCAACATAGTTTGGCCTTCTCTATCTCTACCACCAACCTCTGGCTTTTTAACTATAGCGCCATCAGCGTTTCTTCTAGCACCAATTGCTTCCAAAACTTCTTCTTCAGTAAGGTTTTGTTTTTCTGACCTTACTATATTACCAACTCCCTTGGTACCTCTACCTTCTAGCTGGTAAGCTAAGGCCATTAAGTTTTTAGGTAAGCCAGTGGATTTTCCTGAGTATCTACCTTTTCTACCGCTTTCGTATTTATATTCAGGAGCCGCGGACAAAGGTAAAAACTCAAGAAAGCCTTCTACCATTGTTTCGTTTGCTTCTCTTTTAAAACTAAACGATTTATCTTGAGATCTTTTTTCACTTAGTTTTTTCTGAAAGTCCGATACGTCGTCAAGAGCCACGCGCTCTTCTCTAATGACGCCGTTTTCTTTTATAGTATATACAGCTTGCTCTTTTGTAAAAGCCTCTATAGCGTTGTTATAATCGCTTTTGTTAAGGTTACCAGATCTAGCCGCAAGTGTGCTTTCTGTGACCCCAAACATTTCTGACAATATATCATTTATAAGGTTAGGCAATCCTTTGAAGCTTTCAACCTTAGTGTTACCCTCGTTCTCTTTCCAAAAGTCTTGTATTGTTTGTTTAGCTTGTTCGTATCTTTTACTGCTAGTAAGCAATGATGATGCTTTTCTTTTTTCTTTAAACGCAACATATTCAGGTGAACTTTCATCAAAATTGCTAGTAGATGATCCTTCCGCGGCAATGTTAGTAAGCGAGTCTGCCCCTCTTGATATTCCAGCAGCTTGACCTATAACACCTTCTCGTTCCGCTTTGTCCCTAAGTCGGAATCCCCCTCTTTGAAATATAATATCCTCTATGTCATTAAAAACGGTTTCACCCTCTCTGTTTATAGTTATTGGTTTAAACTCATTAATAGTATAGTCAATTATTTCAGCTTTAACAGAGGTCTTAAAATCCTGTTTGTTTGTAGCTTTTTTAGCATTTTCAGATATTTTATTATAAAAAACTTCCGTAAATAAATTTGTCGCTTTGCTTATAGGCACATCTAGTGCTTTTATTATTTCAGCCTCGAGCTTTCTAATTTCATCTGTTTTTCTTATGGTAAGAGGTTTAGCTCTTAAAGCAGCTATTCTTTCCTCCTTGCTAGTTCTGCTTTCTGTTTTATCATCAATAGCTTCAATTTCGGCTATAGCTTCTTCATTTAATTTCTTTTCTGCCGCCCTTAAATCTTTATTAGCTTTTTGTACTTTCGCTATTTTAGGCTCTAATTCTCTTTTTACCTCTTTATCTAACGAATATTTTCTTTTACTTTTATCAGCTTTAGGTCTTACTATTTTTTCTTTTTTAACAGGCGCTTCGGTTGTGTCAGAGGTATCAGAGGTATCAGCAGGGGCTTCAACACCTTTTTCTAAACTAGTCTCCGCTATATCATAAGCTTTTTGAGCGTTTTCTACGGCCTTTCTAAGCGTTGGATCATTCGGATCCAGGTTAAACATATCTTCGGCATCGTTTAATGCGTCTTCTGCTTCGTCAAATTTGTCCTGAAGAGGGCGTGAAAACCTGTTAGTTGCCTTGCCTGATCCGCTGGTGTCTTTGTCTGTTTCTATTTTTTCTGCTTGCTTACGAAGTGCTTCTAGTTTGTTTATATTTACTGTGCCGTCTTTCATTCCCTTGGCAATTGAAATCGCAAATGCAGCAAAATCATCCGGGCCTTTGAAATCAAAGTTATAATTATCCCCTGCAACATCTTGCATCATGTACCCAGTAAGACCTAAAAAAGCTTGGTTTTCTGGTGCCAAAGGATCAAAATTAACACCTCCGCTAAATAATTCAAAAAAGTTAGCTAAATATTCGTTAGCTACTTCGTTATTGTACCTGGCTAATTCCGCTGTTTTTTCAGCTTTAGTTTTAGCGCTTTTCATTTTTTCCTTGTGGGCTTGTTTGTACGGCGCTAATGACACTTGTATTTTTACATGCAAGTCAAATTGATTTCTTTGCATCCAATTTTCTATTTGCGAAGCCATTAACTCAGCTTTTTCTGGATTTTTTTCAAAAAGCTTATCTAATATACTATGGCTGTTTTCATGCTCCATAACACCTATTTTCTGCTCAGCAACCATGCTCTCAACAACAGATACTGGTATTGTAACGGTGCTTCCGTCCCTGTCAGTCCCTCGCGTTACTATATTAACCCCACCTGCTCCTGCTTTAAGATTTTCAATAATTTCTTTTTTCTGCACATCGTCAATAGGTAAACTATTTACAAAATCCACTGCCAGATCGATAGTGTCAAATTGCTGGGCTCTTTGGTTTGTTTTCTGGTTTAATTTGAATTTATCTTTTATTATCTGGGCGTTGTATAGATCAGAAGCTTTCTGCTTTACCTGCTCGGTTACAGCATAAGCATTCATCTCATTCATGGCTTTATCTATGTACTCTTGATATTCCACTTGATTATCAATTCCTAGTAAATGGAATTCATCTTTAAAGGCCCCTGACAAAAAAGCATCCCGGAGCATTACACCCTCTGCAAAATTTTTCTGCATTTCCTCTAGTTGTGCTTCTTTTTGCTTGTAAGTTAAATCTTTATTATTAACAATAGCTGAAGCTTCAGCCTTGGCATCATTTATCTTTTTATTTGCACCGCTAAGCATTCTGGCCCCGTTCAATGTAATTCCATTGCTAGCACTTCTTTCTGCTTTTTTTACTGCCTGCTGCTGTTTTAATTGCAACTCAGTAAGAGATTTTTTAATCGCCTTAGCCTCTCTAGTACGCTTGTCTAGTTTATTATATGCTTCTTGTTTTTCAAATATTTGTTTCTGCCTAGCATCAATGTCTCTAATTGTTTTATTGCTAGATAAAACTCTAATACCAGCTCCTTTTAAAAACGGTAAGGTTGAAAAAGCAAAAGAAAATCCTAAACTACTAACAGCCACGTGCTTGGCATTTTCAAATATAGGCCTGCCATCTATCGCGTTTTCCACCACATTAGTTGCAAGTTCACCTGAAAGCTCTAAGGCGTTGTCATAAATAAGGCTTCTTTTCCAGTTAAGTTTCCAATAATCTTGAAAATTTAATAAAAATTCTTTTCCGGTACTGCCTTTAAACATTTTCATACCGTTTTGTAATATAGGATTTGTAGTTAACGCTGTAAATCCACCGTTAGCAATTCCTACACCAATACCTTTTGCAAAAGACGCAAACGGCCCCGTAATATCTTGATCTATTTTTTCTTGTAACTCTTTTTCAAGTTTAATTTTTTCCGCTCCTTCTGCTTCCTTTATTAATTTTTCATATTCGAATTGATAGCCTTCTTTAATAAGGGAGTTTTCATAAGCTATATCCATCATTTTTTCTCCAGCAGTCCAAGCTCCTACAACGTAAGGTGCTAAAGTACCTCCCGAAGCAACCATAGCTAATAATACAGGCGCTTGTGTTGAAATTTCTTGACCGGCAAATCTAAAAAAATTGTTTGAGCTAGAGAATGCTTCGTCTACACTAATATCCCTAGTGTAGGTGCTTCTTATATCAGATCTTACTTTGGCAAATTCGCTTCCCCACTCATCTAAAGCTTCGTCTACCTCGTAGAACGAATCGTCTCCAGCTAATACAAAAGGTGCATTTAATGCAAAATTAATTGTTTTTGCGCCAAACATTCCTATGCCTCCTATTATACCCGCTGTACCTGTAGCAAAGGTAGTTGCCATTTTTTCTACAACACTAAAATTTAGCCCGGAAGCTTTAAGTTGCAACTCAACGGTATTCATACTGTTGGCAGTAGAATTAAGTTTGTCTACTAAAGGTCTGAAATACTTTAAAGAAGAATCAAGATCGTTTTGTTGTTGATCAAGAAAATCTTTTTGATTCTGTGTTATTTGAACACCGGTTTTATATGTTAATATAGCGGATCCATCAGATAAATCCCCTAAAGTAATGGATTCTCCGTTATAAGTTAGCTCTGCATCGGGCACATCACCCTCCACATATTGTACGGCTAAACCAAGGTTATCTGATGTGGATTTTGTAGTTTTTATATTTTCTTCTAAAACAATTTGATCTTTCGCAAGTTCTTTACCCTTTTTAGTTTTGTATATAGCTCCTCCTAATGATGAAATACCTCTTTTATCATAATTTTCTGGTACTTTAAGAAAGTCATCTGTTTTAGCGCTTACTAGCTCAATTCTTTTTTTAGCTTTTATATCAGCATAGACCATTTTTTCTGATTCAGCGATAAGCTCGTCAACACCTAGTGTTGATCCATTTTGTATTAATTGATTACGGGCAGTTTCTAACTCCTTGTCATAAGGGTATACAAATCTTGATGCTTCTTTTTTTGCTTGCTTAGCTTCTAAGGATAGCAGTTGCTTTTCCAATTCTTCATTTACAGTTCCGTACTCTTTAAAATAGTCTTCTTGTCTTTTTTTAATTTGGTTTATTTGCTGCCCTAAACCACTTTTTAACAACAAACTAGGTCTTTTTTGTTCCGTAAATTGCCGCTTTGGCTCAAATATGGTACTTATTGGCTCAATAGCTGCTTCAACTTCTTCATCTGTAGGAGTAAATTGCTCTTTATAAAGGGTTTCGGCTTGTGTACCGATTTTTTGCAAAGTTTCTTTATTTCCGTACGAATCAAGAAAATCTTTAAATTCTTTGGCTTTCGGTTTAATATCGTCGCCGGTAATACCAAAATTAGCTACATCCGCTTCAAACAAATAAGGAATGCCAGTAGATGGATCCGTATACGTTAGCATACCTATGGGATGATAGGAACCCTCGGAACGTCCCTCGGCTTGCCTTTCTTCATAAGTAAATCCTTCTCCTCTAGCAACCGTTTGGAACACCTCTTTTATGCGATTATTATCCCCACCAAAGAGATTTTCAGCAGCTTTTAGGCTTATTACGCTATTCTCTTCCTTGAATTCCTCTATGTCCTCCCTGGTCACAGCGGGTAAATCCAAAGAAGTATCTTCCGAGCTGGATTCCAATTCTGGTTGTGCAAACACATCCGACCCGTCGCTTGCACTCGTCGCAAGGTCTTCCCCAAAATTTGGAGAATCTATTTTTTCAATCATAGACTTTTCCGCAGGAGCTTCGCTAACCTCCGTGCTATCTTCCTCTTGTTTCTTTTTCTTAGGCTTTTCTTCTTCGCCGAAGGCTACTTCAACTACGGTCCAACCCATTTGTTCTGCCTTCCTTAATGCAGGCATTGCCTCTTCTATAGTTGCAAATGTTACTTTTTCGTCGTTTATGATGTATGTAAACATAGGTATTTATTTAATTTTATATATTAATTAGAAGCTGGGGCTTGTCCTTTAAAAAAGTTTTCACCGTAACTATTTTTAATTTTTGTAAGAATTTCTCCTTTTTGAACAGGGGTAAGCCCTTTGACGTTATTGTTAAGATAATTTACTAATTGGCTTGCAGAGTTAATTGGTTTATATGTAGCATTTTTGTTTAAACGACTGCTTTCTGTTAACGGCTCAAAGACTCCTTTTGTCATTACAAGTTCTAATCTGCCTGGCACTTTGCCATTAAATGTAAATTCTAAATTGTCATACGGACGGGGCTGGCTTGTATCAATCTGATATTCAGCTCCATCCATTGCCCCCCCGCTAAATCCAAATAAATTATTTAAGCCCTGAGCTACTGTAGATTGATAATCTAACTCCCCGCCTTCTTCGTAAGCAGTAATTGATTGATTAAGTGCAGTAATAAGTTGTGCTGCTTCTACGCTGCCAGCGCCCCCTAAATCATATCTTGTAGCTTTTCTACCTTGTATTTCTCTATAGTAATTATTGTCTTTATCTTTTTTAAGTTGAGCTATAGATAAAAATTGAGCTTCAGCTGAATCATTTATATACTGTTTTTTAGCAGCTCTTATATCAGCTTCCGTTGCATTAGGATTGTTGGCCCTATAGTCGTCGCTTCCTATGTCATTATACGCAACTCTATCAAATCCGCTTCTTTCTAAGTCTTTCAGCCAAAGATCTTGTTTGTAGGCATACGGTCCAAAAGACTCCAGCTTGTCAAAAGTTGCTTCAAGCACTTTAGCCTTTATATTTTCCACTGCTTGGTTATTAAAATTCTGTCTAGAGGTGTAATACCCATCGGCGTTAATGCCCATAGGCGTAGGCTCTATAGGGGTTCCAGGAATCTCATTGTTTGTTCCTATGCCTGAGGCTGTTGTGGTTGTTAAGCTAGGCTTTAAAACGTCATTCCCATCAATGTCTTTATCATAAAAGCTATCCCTAGTAAGCCCCTGCATATCCGTAGTGGTGTTATCTTTTCTATGATAGTAAAGATTACCTGAAATGGAATTCCATGTATCTATATCTATATAAGCATCGTCCTCCCCCGGCCTTGTTATTCTAACCCCTTTTGTTTTATCGTAACCAATCTTGTATCCCTTTAATCCACCAATAGCGTAAACTGCGTCTTCCGCTAGCTCGCCGTTGTCTGCCACGCCCCCAATAGTTATAGGTATAAAAGCGGTATCCCTAGTTCTTTGCTCCTCAGTCATGTCTATAACAGCTCCAGCGTCCACTCTAGCGCCTATAATCCCGGCTGCAAATGTATTAACGCGGTCTATATTTTTTTGATTATCCTCTAATCTTTTTAAATAATCAGGGCCATAAGCACCGTTTATTCTTTCAAGTTCTAAATCTTTAGAAACCTGCATATAACCGCTCATTTCTTGAACAGTAAAGTCATTAAGCCCCTCTAAGTCTCCCTCAAGTTTTTTAGTCCACGCAGCTTGATCCGCATAAGAGTCTTTTATTGCTTTCGATGTTTGGAAAATGCGTCTATCCTCTTTAGCCTGTTTTTTTTCTGCTTCAAGCTTAGCTTTAGCCTCTTCTTTTTCTTTCCTGTCTTGCCCTGCTATTAAACCTTTAGATATATTCTGCGCCCCGGCCGCTATTGCTTGCCCGAGTACTAATCCGGATTTGTCGTCAATTATTTTTGGTTCTCTATAACTCATGTCTTATATGCCTACGTTATTAAATTCGTTTCCAGTATAACCTCCAAATGTATTTGTAGTCGTGGGGGTATACCCTGACGGCGGCGGCGGTAATGAAGGTATTGTTGCGCCCGTGCTTGTAGTTGCTCCTGTACCGCTAGGATCAAATGCTCCAGAAGATAGCCCTGCTCCTATAACAGTAGTAACACCACTTATCATGCCAGCCATTGATTGTGCACCCGCCATATTAGCATTTGCTGCATTTTGGTTTGTTTGATCAATGCCTCCTTGCATTCTATCTAATGTAGCCATATCTCTTTGCTCTTGCGCTCCAAACATGAATTCCTTTCCTGCTGCTTCAGCATTTTGTATTCTAGCTTCTTCTGACATTTCCATTTCGGTGAGTCGCATTTCTTTTGCCTGTAATGCTTGTTCTCCTTCAGCTCTTAGCTTTTCATTAGCGGCTTCTTGTTGCTCTATATTAGCTGAAACTTCTTTCTTGCTTTGTTTAGCTGCCTGAGCCAATGCTGTAGCACCTCCCGCACTCGCACCTGTCGCTTGTAACACATCTAGTGTATTTGCTAAGGCAATATCTGTTTGCTCCATCTGGATCTCCGCAGCGCTTGTGGCAACACCTAGGTTAGCAAAAGGGTTACTAAGATCGGCTCGCATTTCGTCTACTAAACCAGATAACGATGTTATTCCAGAATAAGGGTTTATAACCGCCTGCCTGTTTTGTTCAAACAAAGCCATTTGACGTGAAATTCTATCTCTTTCTGCTTGGGCTGCTCGGGCTTGTTTTTTTGCTGAGCTACTGCCCATGATTCCCCCGGCTATGCTTCCTATTGCGCCTATTGCGGCGGCTGCTAATGGTAATGGCATATTTTTATTTTATTATGATGATTTTACAAATCCAGTGCTTACGGCAAACAATTCTTTTTTACCGGCACCGCTATTATTTATTGACATTGTTACTTCCCCGAAGAATCCTTTTACACCTGATGATGAGCTTCCCCATACAACCTCGCCGTTTTGTGAGGGCGTACCATTAACTAAATCAGCATAGTACTTATCTTCTTTTAACTTAAACCTGTTTATTAATAATGAGTTTTGCATTTGTTCCAATGTAGTAACAAAAACTGCACTTGTTATAGGTAACGTTAAATCCGTGTTAGTTTTAAAGCTATCCATTCTCCACCCTGAGTCTCCTTCGTAATTTATTGTTTGGAAGTTTTTAACCATTGAAGGTGCTCCATTAAATACGAGAGTTACCTTGGAGTTATTTTGATCTCCGTAAAACACCCCTCTAGCTTCTGTATTTGGTGCTAATGTATAATGCTTGTAAAGTTTACCCGCATTAGCTGAGAAATAATTGTTATTTAAACTTATTATCTGATTAGGCTGGTAAGTAAAAAAGCTAACCCATCCTTTTGACGTTTCGTCAAATGCTAGTGTGTCATATTCGATACCGCTTTGAGGTATTGATAATACGTATTGCTTGTTATGTGCATCCCATCCACCTATTATACTACCTGTTGCTGCGGAAAGTTTGTCTCTAAAAAAGTCCGTCATACCGTAACTAGATATAACGGTTATACCGTCCATTGATAATCTGCAAACAACGTTTTGGTCTCTGTCTGTAAAGTATTTTCTATATCCGTTTACAGCAAATGATTCCGGGTCGGTGCTTATACCGTATTCTCCAGCATAGGCTACATTCTGCCCTATAACTAAATTACGACTAGTAACACTTGCGTTACCCTCTGCCGAATATATTGCGTCTTTATCAATTAAAGACTTACTTACTTTATTTTCTTGGAAAATAATTAGGTTAGT